>ERZ651108.636-NODE-636-length-16929-cov-5.704160_pt1 | contig 16929 bp, 8 predicted proteins | sample MGYA00512173_ERZ651108 | MGnify/ENA metagenome assembly ERZ651108 | reverse complement strand
TCCCAAATTCAAAGGATATTTTAGCTGAGCTTGATAAATTACAAGAAAAAAAGAATAGCCTTATGCAAGAGTATTCTTCCTCAAAATCCACTATGGACGAGCTTTATAAGATACGAAAAAATTACGGAATTTATATGGGTAAGGAGATGGAGAGATAATCTTTATCTCCTTTTTTCGCAAATAAAAAAAGAGTCGGTGCAGTCCCAAGACCACACCGACCATAAGTTTATCTCTCTGCTTCTTTTGATGTTTCTTTCTTTTCTTTAGGCTTTTCCTTATCTTCAGCCTGATATTTTTTGATAGCTCCAAGTACAGACTCTTTCTTTTCTTCTTGCCCTTTCATCTGTTCTTTTGCCTTTAACAGTTTTGAAGAAAGTACCCTGATGTTGGTATGTTCTTTACCGTTGTCATCAACAGAAGTTCTGATTTGTCCAAAAAGCTTAACAAAATCTTCCTGCTTAAAGTCCTTTGGAATATCACTCTTTTCTCCGTATGCAGAGCAATTATGATATACTTTATCTCCTTCATCATTTTTTGAAACAACGGAGAAATTCGCCACCTTAAAGGTTTCTCCGTTCTTATTCTCCCTTTCAACTATATCGACCTTTCCTACAATATTTCCAACGATATTGACAAGGTTATCTTTTTCTGTCTGTACATAAGGCAGGTCTTTTATCTGCCCCTGTTCTCTTAATTCTTCAATCATATAGTCAAATTCCTCATGTAGCAAATTAACGGTGTCATTGTCCATATAAGCGTCATATAGCTTGTCCAAAGCACTTTCATCATTGATGCCTTTTTCCATGCTTATAATCGCCTTTACAAAGTCCTTGTGGTTATCATTTACCATATCTTCTATTTGATTTCTCATTGCTTTGTAATCCATGTTTTTATCTCCTTTCATGGCAAAAGGGAGATTGCCCTCCCCTTATCTTAAAAATTCCTGTTCTTTTGTTTTTTGCTTTTCTTCTGTTTTACTTTCATTTTGATAGGCTCTTATCTGATCTAAAATAGACGGCTTATCCTCTGATTTTTGTGTGTTTTCTTCTTTGATATGAAAATTGTCCTCCACATCATAGGTTGACTCAAAATAATCACTGTCCTTAAAGTCATTATCATATCTATCCGGAATACCGTCATTATCGAGGTCTTTTGCAAGTGGATCATAGAAGTTTCCTTCATCATCAATATCGAGTCCCGTTGCTGCTCTTAAATCTTCGGAATCAACATAAACTAAATCACTAAAAGAGGACATTTCTATTTCATTTTTCATATTCTTTAGAGCTTCATTTTCTCCCTTATTTTCGTAATCAAAGCTCTCTGTTTTGATTGGCGTGTCATCAATATACTGAGTCCATGTCTTATCCTCTAAATTCAGTTCATACTGAATACCATGCCTTTCATCCGGTGTATCAGTATAAGCAATTCCTATGTGCTTTAAGTCAGGATATAGAGAATCAAACTCATCATAACTATGATTTTCTTCATACTCTCTGTTACAAAAATCAATGATTGCTCTTTTTACATTTTCCACAAGAGGATTATCATTTCTCTTTTCTTCCACTTCTCCCATATCAAGGAGCTTATTCAGTTCTGCAAGTCTTAACACCTTATTTTTTAGTTCATCTGCCTTTTCAAAAGGCTTTTTGAGTTCTTCTTTGGCATTTTCAAGCTGTTCTTTTGTGCTGAAGAGCTTTTCATCAAGCCTCTTTAATTTCTCAGGCATTTTCTCAAGAGCATTATCCAGTCTTGTTATATTACCGTCTGCACTTGTGCCAAGCTCTCCTGAATGCTTTGCAGCACCGTTGAAGCTGAAGTTATGCTCATTGGTGAAGAAGTTGTAACTTACCTCTAAATCCATGTTTCTATACTTACCTATAACCTTGCTTTCATTGATTTTTACTTTAGAAATAGCTTCAAGCAGCTTTTCTCCGGCTAATTTCTTATCGGTAATCTTTTCTCCCGCAATGGTAATGGAAGTAAACTTTTCCTCACCTTCCGCTTTAGGCTCTACACTTACTATATCTTTCTTAACAGCTTCAATTAGTTTTTCGGTTCTTGCGATTTCTTCCGGATAGTTTTTAGCAACCTTATCTTCTAATCTGTAACGATTGGACTTATAGTTTGCTTCCAGCATTTTAAGTTTTGTAACTTCATTATCCAGATCCATCTTTTCCTTGATTTTTGGATCACCTGTTGCAAGGGCTTTAATCTCCGCATAGTTAAGTGAACTTTCGTCCACATCTTCCGCCACTCTGACAGGTGTCTTACTTGTCATAATTTGAGAAATGAATTTTTGCTTGTTCTCAATGGTCTGCCAAAGGTAGGCATCAAAGGTGTTCTCGGTAATGTAACGATAGATATTAACTTCTTTATTTTCATTTCCCTGACGGACAATTCTACCCGCACGCTGCTCCAAGTCGGCAGGACGCCAAGGGACATCGAGGTCATGAAGTGCAATCAGCTTGTTTTGCACATTCGTTCCGGCTCCCATCTTCTGAGTAGAACCAAGCAAAATCCTCACATCTCCTTTTCTTACCTTTGCAAAGAGTTCATCTTTTTGCTTATCAGTATTGGCTTCATGGATAAAGGCGATTTCTTCTTTCGGTATACCCATTGCTAAAAGTTTTTCTCTAATATCATCATAGATATTAAACTCCCCATCGCCTTTTGGTGTAGACATATCGGAAAATAGAAGCTGTGTTAACCTATCTTCTTTTGTCTTATCCCAAATGGCAAACACATTTTTCACGCATACATTGACCTTACTGTCAGGATTATCGGGTAGCAAAGGATTGATTAAACGCTGATCTAAGGCAAGTTTTTTACCGTCATTGGTAATCTTCAGCATATTATCTTCATCAGGTTCTACCACTCTATTTCTAACATCATCAGCTCTTTCGGATAGGCTCTTTAGAATTTCCTTTTGTTCCTCACTTGGCAAAGTCTTAATAACTTCATAATGCGCCTCAGGTGTTGGAAGATTAAGCATATCCGCTGTTTGAATATCTGCAACTTCTTTAAACATAGACATAAGCTCAGGTAGGTTGTAAAACTTTGAAAATCTTGTCTTAACTCTGTACCCTGTTCCCTCCGGAGATAATTCAAAGGCAGACTGTGTTTCACCAAAGGTAGATGCCCAGCTATCAAAATGCTCCAAATTATTTTTCTTTAGGCTTTCATACTGAAGATAACGCTGCATGGTATAAAGCTCTGTCATGGAATTTGATACAGGCGTTCCTGTGGCAAATACAATACCTTTTCCACCCGTCATTTCATCCATATATCTACACTTCATAAACATATCGGAGGACTTAAATGCTTCACTTTGACCGATACCTGCTACATTCCTCATTTTTGTGTATAGATAGAGATTTTTGTAATTGTGTGCTTCATCCACAAATAGCTTATCTACACCCAGTTCCTCGAAAGTAATAACATCGTCTTTCTTAAAATCATCATTTAATTTTTCAAGCCTTGTTTCCAACTTTTTCTTTGTCTTTTCAAGCTGTTTTACCGTAAAGTTCTGATTTCTGTCATGCTTATATTCCTCAACATAATTTATGATTTCATCAATCTGATCCTGAATATGCTTCTCTTGATATTCCTTACTCATCGGAATTTTTTCAAACTGCGTATGCCCGATTACTACCGCATCGTACTCTCCTGTGGCAATTCTTCCGATAAATCTCTTTCTGTTCTTCGGCTCAAAGTCTTTTTTATCTGCCACCATAATATTTGCCGATGGATATAACTGCATAAATTCTCTGCCTATTTGACCTGTTAGATGGTTCGGTACAACAAAGAGTGATTTACTGCACATTCCAAGCCTTTTACTTTCCATTGCGGAAGCCACCATTTCAAAGGTCTTTCCGCTACCAACCACATGGGCAAGAAGCGTATTTCCTCCATACAAACTTCTTGCAATAGCATTTCTCTGATGAGGTCTAAGCTCTATTTTAGTATTCATTCCCTCAAAGGATAGGTTACTGCCGTCATATTCACGATTTCTGATGGAGTTAAAACGCTCATTATATAGCTTTACAAGCCTGTTTCTTCTTTCCTGATCATTAAATATCCAGTTCTTAAATTCTTCCTTTATAAGCTCCTGTTTCTGTCCTGCAAGAAGCGTTTCCTTTTTATTTAATACAGAAGTTTTCGAGCCGTCCGGATTTACAATCTGGTCAAATACCTTTGTTTCTTTTAAGTTCAGTGCATCTTCAATCAGCTTATAGGCATTTACCCTTGAGGTGCCGTAGGTCATCTCTGCAAGGTCATTTCCTCTGTCCCTGCTCTTTCCTTCTACATTCCATTCGCTTGTCAGATTTGAAAATTTAACCTTAATATCCCATTTGGCATATCCCGGAGTTTTCAGCGTTTCAAAGATGAATTTTTCAATATCTTTTATCGGTATCCATGTTGCACCAAGTCTTACATTGATTTCACTTGCTTCAAGCTCCTTTGGCAAAACTTTTGTAAGCTCTGCCTTTTGGTATTCCAATCGGTTCATCTCATAGCTTATCAGCTCTTTTTCTTTGCCATCTTCCGCATAGCCAAGATGAGGTAACTCTCTTTCTGTCTGTCTTAGCTTTGCAAGGTAGCTGTCTACAATGGCAATCTTATCTCTGATATTTCCACTTAGGTATTCATCCTTTGTTACATAGCCGTACTTATATGAATTGCTGCCATTAGCACAGGCAAAAGGCAAATCTCCATCTTCGAGGTTAAATGATAATGGTCTATAAAAATTTTGTTCCTCTCTGATGTTTAAGTAGATTTCTCCTCTAAGTTCCTCAATCAAAGTTGGTCTGTCTTTACCTGTCAGGTTTTCCATGTATTCAAAGTCAACATAACCTTTTTCTGACATAGATAACACAAGAGCTTCAAGGGAAGTGTCTACATGGTCGATTGTCTTTGCCTTTGTGATTGTTCTTTTTGAAAAAATATCTCCCTTTGCCTTAAAGTTTTCTTCTTCATCAAGGATTTCTATGGAGGAAACAAGTGGAAAATTACTATCTTCTTTTAAGACTCTGGTATTACTTAGGTTATTGACATACCCATGCTTTTTAGAAAAACTGTCATAGACTTCATTGAGCTTTTCTTGAGCTTTCTTTACCTCATCATCGGAATAGTCCTCTTTCTGCTTGTAGATAACATCTTTAAGGGCAGTATTCAGTTCAAGATAGTCCTTAATCTTTTCCTTATTCTTATCCGTTATCTCTTTCTTGACGAAAAGGGAGTTTTCTCTGTAATAGACTTCATCATCAATAACGGTATAGGAAAAGTTCTTAACATCATCCGTTGCAGGCATTGTGCTGATTTCATCATCAAGCAGTTCTATTTCCTCATACTTTGCGTTCTTTGATATTTCTGTGCCTGCTTTTGTAAGAAGTTCCTTTATGTCTGTATTTTCTTTCGGCAGGCAAGCTATTGTATTCCCAAATCTTCCAGATATTTCTTCCATAGAACCAAGCACCTGTTCAGGATGATCAACAAAGTATTTGTTATATAAAAGCCCGTTTTCATCTTCAGCAAGATGAATCCAGTCCTCATCTCTTTCTCTGATACTGTCTCTTTTCTTTAGGAATATAATATCTGAGGTTACTTCTGTTCCGGCTACGCCCTTAAAGGTATCATTTGGAAGTCTGATTGCCCCTAAAAACTCTGCTCTTGCTGCAATGTATCGTCTGACGCTTTCATCCTTTTTATCCATTGTGCCGCTTGATGTAATAAAGGCGATAACACCTCCATTTCTTACTTTATCAATGGACTTAGCAAAGAAGTAGTCATGAATCAAGAAGTTATTTTTGTTATAATCCCTGTCATTTACCTTATATTCTCCAAAGGGAACATTACCGATAACTGCATCAAAAAAGTTATTGGAAAAGGTAGTTTCTTCAAATCCCTTAATTTGCACTTCACTTTCAGGATATAAGAGTTTTCCAATACGACCGCTTACTGAGTCAAGTTCAACGCCATAAAACTTTGACCTACTCATTTCATCGGGAAGATTACCGATAAAGTTTCCAACTCCCATACTTGGCTCTAAGATATTACCGCTCTTAAATCCCATACCTGCAAGTGTCTTATATACGCTGTCAATCACTGTTTTCGGTGTGTAAAAAGCTGTTAGGGTAGACTCTCTTGCAGCTTCATATTCAGATGGTGATAAATTTTCCTTTAAGAAACTTCTTGCAACTTCCCATTGTCCCTCTTTACTTTCGTCAAATACATCAGCAAGTCCGCCCCAACCGACATACTTTGAAAGGACTTCCTGAGCGTTAATATCTAAATCTCTCTCACCTCTTTCAATTCTATTTAACATAGAGATTGCTTCAAGGTTGCTATTCAGTCTCTCACTTGGAGATAACTTTTCCGGGAGCGTTTCTTCTGTGATTTTGAAGTTATGAGCATCAGCTTTCTTTATTTCTACTTCCTCAATAGTCTTTTCAGGGTTCGTATAGGTTATATTTTGAAATAGCCTATCAAGGTCGCTTTCAAGACGATAAAGAATTACATCGGAGCCTGTTATCATACCGCCAAGATATTCGGTATTGTCCTTAACCGTTACTGTCTTTAGATTATTTCCCATATCATCAAAGCGTGTGATGGTATAGTTTTTGTCCTTATATTTAACTTCATCACCAACAATAAAATTCGGTCTTTCAAGGCTTATCTGCTTTAATAAGTCCCCATTATCTTCAAAGGCTATAATCGGGATTTGACGATTTCCACTTCTTACCGGATCAAGCCATAAATCATTTCTTCCTGTGATTTGATTTTTAGCAATCTCCCTTACAGTGTATTCTTCATGGTTGAAATAGACTGTATCATCTTCTTTAACTGTAAATTCATCGGTAAGGCTTTCCTTTTCTTCATTAAGCTCTACTTCTTCTCTTTCTTTGAGGTAATCAAATAGCGTTCCTTGAACAGGTGTTGCAGCTATTCTTTCTTCTACTTCTTCAGGTGCTTCAAGCTCTGTTTCTTCTTCAAAACTAAGTTCTCCGTTAAATACCGATTGAAGCTCCTGCTCATCCATCTGCTTGACAAGCTCTGTATTTTTAAGTTCTCTAAAGGTCTTTGGAAAATCTTCTAAAATAAGCCTCTGGGCATTTAATTCTTTCAACTCTTCAATACTGAAATATCCCCATTCAGGTTCAATCCCAAGTACAAGTCCAAAGGCATCTCCACTTTCTCTATCATACTCCGTCATATACCAAGTCCAATTACTTCTAAACGGAATGATATATGCAGCATGAACCTCTTTATCTGCTAAAGCGACATCTTCCTGTGCATAAAGCTCAGGCACTCTTTCAAGCATTTCATCAGTCATTAAGTTTTCAGGATCATCTTTAGAATAATATTGTGGTTCTTTTGCTTCTTCTATCTCTGAATTACCTTCTATTTTTTCCTCAAGATAAAGATTTTTAGAAAGCAGCTCATCAATATGCTTTGCCACACTTGACCAAGTAAGAAAAACATCACTGCAATCTTTCTTCTGTAATTTAAGTCCCTTAGCATCGTGCCATTCATCACTTCCCATTGCCCCTGAAACAGCATGAGAGCTTCCCCCGATGCCATACTCATCTTTTAGGAAATTAGCTTTTTCTTGAAGTGTATGGTTTTCTTTGAAGAATTTGGTGATTCGCTCTTTTCCCTTATCTATTCCGCTTCCTCTTGAAATTGCAGCAAAGACTTCATCTTCTGTAATAAATGGATTTGCTTTAGGAAGCTCTATCAGATTGGTACTATATTCCTTTCGTGGCAGCTCAAGTTCCTGTAATCTCTGATAAAGGCTATCTACCTTGTGGTAGTGAAATCTTAGTACATCTCTATTTTCTTTATATCCTGCTAAAAACCTGCTGTATTCTTTGATTGTTTCTTTCAGATACTCAGGATTTTTTAATGCCTCAGACAATTTTTTCGTTTCTTCCGGAAAGCCACCACCTCTTTCTATAAAATCAAAATATCCCTGTGCTTTTCCTTCTTCGCTTAAATCGTGATATAGATACCATAGGGATTCTGAAATTCTATCTCTTTCATAATCAAGGGATTCAGAGAGTTCTACATTTGTGGCAAACTCTCCGGTTTCCAAAAGCTCATTTATCCTACTTGCTGCATCATTCCAGCTTAAAATTTGCGTATCATCTTCTCTTGCTGAAGTCCCATAAGCTAAATGAATGCCTTTATCCGAATACCAGGAAGATACTTCTCTTTCATCAATGTAAAATCCGTTTCCGCCTCTAAATGTATCTTTGAGGTATTCTCCCAATTCTCCATTACTTTTTCCTTTAGAAAACTCTGCAATAACAGGAAGTCTACTTCCATCGTGATTTCCTCCGTTAATAAGGACAGCATCTATATCCTTCTGAGTTAATGGAATGGTAAGTCTCATCTGTCCGTAAGTATTTTCGGGTAAAGAAAAAGAAGCCTTATCAGCTTCTCTTATCTCTACCTCAGTATTATCTTTTAAATTTCCACTACTTCCTTGATCGTCATTTCCTTTAGAGCTGAAATCATCGCCCCATACTGCGGATTGTTCTCGCCCTCTATCTTCCAAGCTGCCATCAGTTTCGGTTTTTCTGTTCTCATAAAGTCCATCGCTTGTTTTTGAATATCCATCAGGTGTCCTGTCAGCTTCTTCTCCTTGTATAGATCTACTAGCATCTCGAAATGGCTCTGCTCCTCGCTCTCTGAAAGATAAGTGAGTCTCATCACTGCGTAAATCGGATTCGGGAATTCTTTCATGAAATCCGTCTGTTCCTCCAAGCTGTTTAGTGTATTCTCCCTGATTTTCTCTATTATCTCGTCCGTACTCTCCATTTCGGAGAACTCGCTCGTTTTCATTTCTTTTCTGATCATCTCGTCGAAGTACATTTTCTTCTACCTCCTCAATTTCTTCTCTAATCTTATTATATCCTGCTTCTTTACCTCTTAAAACTTCTTTGTCAAGCTCTTTACTTTTCTGAATGGTCGCATCAATGATATTTCCGCTAATATCCGATACGGTTTCACCAAGACTCATAAAAGATATGCTATCAAGTCTTTCAAAATTTTCTCTTAAAAGTTCACTATCCATAGGATAATCAAGCTGAAACCTTGAAGATACCGCATAGCTCACTGATTCTCTCACAAACTTTGTAAAAGATATTCTATTCTCATCGGCTATTCTAAGCTCGTTCATAAGACTGTCTATCTTTTCATCTCCGTAAAGCCTGCTTAAAGAAAAGATATTTTCTAAGGTGCTTTCACTTTCCTCATAGCCCTCATTTTTTATCATTTCCTTTAAGACATCCCTATGAGCTTCCTTATCAAATCTCCAAAGATTGACCTCATTGACATCCCTGTTTCTTGAAACCGTCTGGCTTATATCAAAGATATAGTCCACCTTCTTGTATGTGCCGTAGTCCTCCAAAATTGGGATACCCTTTTTACCTCTCATAACGGTACGGTTAAATCGTTCCCTCCAATAGTCGAACTTGGCACAGGCTGTCGCCTCAGGATTTCTATCATAGATACTAAGCTGACTTCTAAAGTCATATCTCTGATTGTTTCCGACAACCTTTAGTAGCTTCAGATATTCTGCTTCACTTTGAAGCACATCTTGTTTTACAAGCTCCAAAATGTTATGAAAATCATTTATTCGCATTTTTACCTCCTTCTTTTTTCCAAACAAAAAAGGTGGTTAGATTTTACTCTAATCACCTTTAAATTCTATGTGCTGCAACTTACTGCAACTTAATTTTTCTGTTTTGACTTACTAAAAATCCTTATTTTACTAGGTTTTATCTCCCATTCATACTGCATAAATCACGATTTTGCAACTTACTGCAACTTAAATCAAGCCCAAAAAGGAATATACTTCATATATCTCGGAGCTGTATTTTCATCAACTGGCTTAATAAGTTTGGCTTCTAATGTATCTTTAATTATCCTCGATGCTTTATATTTATCTTTATCACTTATATCAAATAATTCTCTGAGCGAATTATTCGTTATACTCTCTCCATTGACATAGACAAAGCAAGCCTGCATATAACAAGTTCTTATTCTATCTTCTTTACTAATCAAGTCAAAAGGAGCTTTCAAATAGAGAGTTACTTTTGTGAATTTATCACTTTGATTTTCGATTTTAGGAGCAAGCATAGAATTCTTACTTGTCGCATATACTATCTTATCAAAACCACTTCCTCTTTCTTCACAAATCCCACATTTGTGCATAAATCCTGCAAGATTTTCATTTCTTGAAATCGGAACTGTATCAACAATGCGGTCTATCGAAACCAATGGCGAACCTGCATTTGAAAATTCTATCCTATCTTTGAATAACTCAACCATAGGACTTGTCCCTTTTTGTTCAATAGCTTGATGAATCATGATATTGGCAATTAACTCACGAATGGCTATCTCCGGATAACCCAACTTGGTTTTTCTTATAGAGTCTTCAATTATCTCTTCCTGTGGAATGACAGTCAAAACATAATCTACAATTTTCTCATATGAAATAGCATAACCTTCACTGAATACTTTTTCCCGTATCGTGTCAAGTCTATTGTTCTCTTTATACCAAATTACTCTTATAGATTTATGAGCTAAACCCTCAAAATTCTTTAAATCTTTTGAAATAAGTAATGCTCCTAAATTAGTAATATCATAGCTTCCGGAATCATTTCTTTTTATAAACTTTTCATTAGTAAAATCATCCAATATTTTATTGTTATTTTGTGGTAATGCAAACCCCATCTTTTCATAATATCCCGCTACATTCAGTACATCTAACACCTCATGAAACGAAATATTATCTTTTGCATTTCTTAATTCAAACGGAGTTGTATCAAAAGCTGCCCATAGAGATCTCTCTTTATCAGGATATTCTTTCAACTTCTTCTTATTTGTTCCAATTCTAATATACTCTTCACCTGAAAACTTAATTGGCTGCTTTTCTGCACATGGAATTTCGAGTAATACTACATTTTTATCCTCAATTTCTGTTTTATAAAATCTGAAGTCTATTCTTGGATTTGTCATTCGAGATAACCATGCTTCAAGTTCTTCCGAACCTTTTTTACTCTCCCTATAATCAAATGTAGTTCCTACAATTTTATGTGTATTATCATCAATACCCCAGAGTAAATATGCTTTAGGTCTTCCCCATAAAGTTGCAGAATTACCCAAAGCAGAAATATACTCACCTATCATCTGAGGTTCATCGTTATTATGCTTAAATTCAACCCATTCTGTTTCACTTGGCAAAGAAATCAACTCTCTGATTAAATTTTTTATATAATCTTGATTTTTTATTGCCATCTTAATTCTCCTAACAATTACAAATAAATTGCTTATATTATAGCATTTTTAGAGGATTTTTTCCACTCTGAAATTAGTTACCTCTTACTTTGCGTATGTCAGAACAGCCTCTTTTAGCTCATTTTCAATCGCTTCTAAAAATTCTTCCTTTGAAGATTTTCCCTGAGCAATATCCGATAATTCCATTTCCCATTTTGCGGTTGTTTCTGCTGATTTAAAGGTATCGGATACTATTGTTACAAGGCTAATCCCTTTATGCGTGGCTACAAGATTTTTCTTATCCCTTTCTACAAAGCCCTTAAAGATTAGATTTTCAATAATTCCTGCCCTTGTTGCAGGTGTGCCAAGACCTTTTCTTTCCACTTCTACACCTTTTTCAAGTGCGTCATTTCCCGCAATCTCCATAGACTTTAGAAGCGTATCTTCTGTAAAGTGCTTGGGAGGTTGGGTAAATTTTTCTTTAATCTCTTTATTTTCAATGTTTAAAGCATCATCAACATTTACATTAGGAAGTTCTACATCCTCATTCTTCTTGGACTTATACTCTTTAAGATATTTTGTAAACCCCTCGTCTTTAATTACCTTTCCTGAACTTGTAAATTCAAAGCCGTCAAATTCAGCTACTATCTTCGTTATATTTTCAATGAGTGGATAGCCTACACTTGCGTGAAATTTATCGGATATAAGGAAATAAACTTTTGCTTCGCTTGGAGGAAGCTCCGAAACATCTTCCTTTAATGAACTGATTGTCGGAATAATCGCATGATGATCCGTAACCTTTTTAGAGTTAAATACCGTCTTAATACGCCCTGTGTCAAAGTCATTCTTACCCAAGATGTTATTGACCGTACTTACAATCATATCTTCCGTTAAACATCTGCTGTCTGTTCTTGGATAGGTGATGAGCTTTTTCTCATAAAGGCTTTGGGCATAATCAAGTGTCTGTTTAGCACTATATCCGAAATACTTATTGCACTCTCTTTGAAGTGTTGTAAGATCAAAGGGTAAATCAGGTTTAGTAATCTTTTCTTTCTGAATGACATCGGTTATTTCAATCTTATCGCCTACTAAACTTATAAGCTGTTCAGCAGCAACTTCATCATCAATTCTGTCTGTGGAGAGTGTAAATCCATTCATAGAAAGCTCTACTGTGTAATATTTTTCTTTCTGATAATTTGCTATCTCATCATCTCTTTTTACAATCATGGCAAGGGTAGGTGTCTGCACTCTGCCAACACTGTAATTCTGCTGATACAGACAAGAGTAGAGCCTACTAATATTCATTCCGACTAACCAATCCGCAATAGCTCTTGCCTGTGCTGATTCAAAGAGATTATCATAGTCTTTTCCGTCTGTTAGGTTATCAAAACCCTCTTTAATGGCACTATCTTCCATTGAAGAAATCCAAAGGCGTTTCATCTTCTTTTTACAATTCACTTGATTATATACAAGTCTAAAAATACTTTCTCCCTCACGACCTGCATCGCACGCATTGATAACCGTATCAACCTCCTTATCATTCATCAGCTTTTTAAGGATGTTAAACTGCTTCTTGGTTGCCTTTGCTACTTCATACTTGTAGTCGCTCGGAATAATCGGTAAATCAGCCATATTCCACTTGGCGTACTTTTCATCATAAGCATCCGGATTTGCCATTTGAATTAGGTGTCCAACGCACCAGCTCACCCTATATCCGTTTCCTTCATAATATCCGTCTTTCTTTTTATTTGCTCCAATGACCTTTGCAATGGAGATTGCAACACTCGGCTTTTCTGCAATAACTAACTTCATCTGTGTTTTCCTCCTGTTATAAATCAAAATAGGGCGAAAGATGTTACTCTCCCGCCCTGCATTTGCACCAAATACTGTATTGTTTTTGATGCAGCATTACTGCTCATCTTCTGCTTCATCTGCATCATTTGTTTCTTCTTCACTTTCAGATTCAGAAAAGAAATCATCATCTTCCTCCTCTAAGGCTTCAAGTTCTTTATCTTCTTTCTTTTTCAAAACCTTAAAATAGTAGCCTGCTCCTAATGCACCACCTACTACAAGAAGCAAAATAATATAGGTTCCTAAATTACTCTTTTCGTCCTTCTTCTCAGGCTTTACTTCTTCCTTAACAGGTTCTTCTTTTACTACTTCCTGCTTTGGTGCTTCTTTTTTCTCTACCATGTTTAAGAGATCATCTTCAGATACTTCCGTAAGAAGCATTACATTCTCACTATCTTCATCATGATTGATGATTAAATGAAAGGTCTTACCGTTTTTAGTTTGAAAGGTAATAAACTGCCTTGCATCAGCGGAATATTGATCCGTTTCTTTGTTATCGCTGCTATCCCCATGATGAATCGGGTAATCTTTATTCGCATTATCCTTATTTTCCGTAACGGAAGCTCTTGCCTTTGACGGTGCAGAAGCTACTCCCTTATTGGTATTTACACTCTTACTTGTGCCATCCATAGCTGAATCTTGGCTGTTATTGTTAGCAGGCGTTTTAGCTGTCAGCTTATTAGGATAACGAATTTCCTTTTCTTTATCTTTTGATTGTTTAGTATTTTCATCTTTTGTAGTATTTCCAAAACTTGTCTTTGGTTCACTTCCCTTACCTGTATTTACAAGTGGCTGAGAATTTCCTGCACTTGTTTTTATACTGCTATTTGGTGGAATTGGTGTAACAACATTAGATGATGCCGGAGCTTTATTCACTTCATTAGCCTTTTTTTCAAGATCTTTAATCTTTTCATTTAGCTTGTCCATTTCCTTTTTAATATCAGAAGATAAATCTTTGTTATCCTTTTCTTTTTTCAGTTTTTCCCATCTTTCGTGAGCCAATTCAAGCCAATGCAAAGGTATAAGCGTATCTTCCGTTGCTTTAGGAAAAAGACCGAGAACCTTTATTCGAAATAAGTCATTTGGTCTATAATAACTACCTTCCCACTCAAAATCTCCTTGCCCCTCATCAAAATCTTCTTTTTGAATCCTCTCACACCAGTTTGTAACCTTATCCTTCACCCATTCATAATCTACTTGACCAGGAATTACAATCTTCTTTTTTACTACATTTTCAGCATTAAGAGAACTTAATCTAAACTTTTTGAAACGTGAGGACTTCATAGCCTTTGCTGCGTATCCAGTAGTAACGTTAGGGTTAAATACTAAAAGTAGTCGAGAATTACCCTGCAAGTTTCCCTCAATAGCATTAAACGTTGTTTTGCTCACGCCAGACGCCTCAGTTACAATAAACATCGTGTTTACTGCATGGAATCCTGACCATGCTTCCGTGTTATCATCAGAAGCCTTAAATGCAGTTAAGAACCACTCCGCATTATTAGTTCTGATCCCATCAGCCAGCATTCGTCCTGGTAGCACTTTTGCGTTTCTGAACAAACGGCTTACTTCTGGTATCATAATGTTAGTACACTGTCGACCTGTAGGTGCTGTTAAAGCTATCTTTGTGTTCTTTACAAGCCTATGTTCTTTATCCCAACGAGGAGTTAGGTACATGAAGCATAGTCCTGCAACAGCAGCAATATAGTCTTTTCCCCTCGCTGTCCCTGAGGCAACTACGACCATTTTCTCTGTCTGTATAGCACGCAAAATAGCCTTTTGTTCTTCATCTAATTTTGCATGAAGAACTTCTTTGGCAAAAAGACACCAGTCATTTTGCCAATCATTAAACTTATCTTTCCACGACTTACTAATCTTCATCTGAACCAATCGATTCCATCAATTCTTGGAATGGATTTGCATTAACATCATGTTCTGTTCGCTCCACATAACCACGCTTTTTACCCTTAGTTTTCAAGAAGAAAATTAAAGAGGTAATATCGTTATTGTTAATATGCTCAATCAGCTTTGACTCTGCAAAGTCAAGCATAGACTCATCCGCTTCTGCAAGAAGGTCTTGCAAAGACTTAGACTTCTCTTTTTTTTGATAAAAAGTACGCCTCGAAATATTCAATGCTGCACAAGTTGCGGTGATATTGCAGCCTTTCTTCTTATATACCTCTGCAATTTTCTCTGCAGAAAATTTTTTCGTCATAACATTATATTTTTGATGCAGATGCTATAACCATCTTTAAAGCATCCGTATATGAATAATTCTCTGATAACAATAAACATCTTGCTAAATCTCCTGTAGGACCAAGACCAGGTATCAAGTTTACATCTATAACATACAATTTGCCGTCCTTGTCACGTCTGAAATCAATTCGTGCATGATGCTTAATGCCAAGCTCCTTAAATATTCGTTCTGCAAGAGCTTTTAATTCTTTTCGTTCATCATATTCAAGTGACAATCCGCATTCAGAAAACAAAGACTTACCTAACTGCGTCTGTATTCCATGTGTATCGCTACAATCCACTTCGATAGGAAAACAATATATATAACCACCTATATTGAAAACCGAAACAGTGTATTCTTTCCCTTCAATAAAATTTTCAATAACAGCATTACCATTACAAGTACGGTTGATTACAGCAAGTTGTCTTACAACATCCTCTCTTGAAGTGCAAATACTACTTTCTGTAACACCCTTACTATCGCTACCAAAACGTGGTTTAACAAAATATACTACACCATCTTTTATATTACAAAGAGAACGGTGCTGTGAAGCAAGAATACCTTTACTTAGAAGAAATCTATTCATTTGCAATTTATCATCTGCAAGGGAATACACATCAAAGTCTTCTGCCGTAGTTTTAACTCCTTTCTTTCGTATAGTATCAACAAGTGGTTTGCTTGCTGTCCTAAGTAAAACAATATCATCTTTAGAAACGAAATCAAGACTATCCGTTTCGTCGACTACAGCGAGTTTGATACTGTCTCTCCCCAAAGCTTCACGATAGAACTTAAACACATTACTTGTGCCGTAGTTATCCATTTCATTTTTACTTACTATTGACCAAATCATTGCCTTCCTTGATTTCCATTAAACGTTCACTTGCAAGCTCTAATAACTTTGCAAAACTTATACTTGGGGATTTAATATTGTATTGCTTTCCTATCTCTGTTTGCAGTTTCAAAAGTAATCTTTCATTTTCTTTTTCATTTGCAAGAATAAGAGCATCGCTCTTGCTTGCCTGCTCACGAATATCTCCAAGCAGTTCATCCAAATTTTCAAACGAATCTGGGTATAGGATAACCGTAAAGACAAAATTCTCTTTCAGTGCAAAAACACTTATGCCATCTGTACTTACTGGAGGAATCTCGTCTACGTTAACATGAGCAAACTGTTTAAAATCTATAGACTGGATCTGCTCAAAAAGCTTCTTTAATATGCTCGTATTATCATGTCCATGAAGTGAGTTGTGAGAAAGCTGTATTGCTATTATCTCATCTTTACTCAGCTCACTTTCCAAGCAATACAATATACCGATAGTTTTGTAATGTAGTTTCTTGCAAGCACGCAACCTATGATGCCCACTTATCATTACAAATCGCCCATTCTCTTTTTTGTAACATGATGGCACACTACTTAATCCTGACTTGCCAATATTGTCACACAACTGAGCAAAGTCTTCGCCAGTCATTTCGTTTGCGTTCATATCAGCCTCGTCTATAAGGTTAATATCAACCTTTTCATATTTCCACCTATTTTCCGTTTCCATTATTCAATAGTT
>ERZ651108.634-NODE-634-length-16933-cov-11.390805_pt1 | contig 16933 bp, 18 predicted proteins | sample MGYA00512173_ERZ651108 | MGnify/ENA metagenome assembly ERZ651108 | reverse complement strand
TTACGACTATTATATTATGTAAGTATGATAATTGAAGATACAGAAAGTTTTGAAACATCTTCGAGTTATTCAGCAGCATTATCTGGCAATATGAAAGATTTTAAAGAAACGACAAAAGCAAGATGGGTTTCTTTAGAACATTGGACAGTCGGTCAATTAAATAATGTTTTTCTAAAATATAGAGCAATGGAATTATCGGGACATTCTAAAACAGCTACTCCTATCAGAAATTTATTAAGAAAAAAAATGATGAAAATTATTATTTGCTTGTTATTAGTATTTACATGTATTACCTGTAATAAGGGTATGATTACCCTTACAGATAATACTAGAGGTACAAATAAAAAACAACCGTACTATTCGGAGTCTGATAGCATTTTTATAAACAAAACAGGAAAGTATGCTTTAATTGTAAAGAGTGAATATAGCAAGGATACTTTAGATATCTTAGATTATCAAGAAGATCCATATTCAACTCCTATCATTCTAAAACAGGTACTTATTTTTACAGCTAATGATACAATATTAAAAGAGTATAAACTCCCAATAGCAAATACAAAAAAAAGAACTGTTAATGGCATATTTTTAAATGTATTACAAACGCCTATTTATGAGATAGGAATTGTAAAATCAAAAAAAAGCATTTACTATACTATTTGGGGATCTGATTATTGCAATGAATCCGATTGTCTGGAATTTATAGGAATATATAATTATAAAGGCGATACTATATTTGAAGGAATTACTAATATTAACAAAGAAAGATTTAAAAAGATATTGTGCAAGCATAAAATAGATATAAATAAGAGATTAGATACTAAAGAAATAGACATTAAAGGTAATGCTCAAAATTAGAAGTTGTCAAAATAAAAAGAGTAACAAATGTGACACACATATGGCGAGTCACAGCAGCGATAAATAACAGAATGTATAACATAAAAACAACAAGTCTATGGTAAACCATATATAGATTGTTTGAACTTACCCATACAAGGGTATGCCCCAACACCCATATAAGGGTAACGGGCAATACCCTTGTATGGGTATTAAAAGCCGTAAGCAATAAACAGGAAAGAATAGTGTTTTATATAGTTGATAACAATAAACAATTAAAAACATGCGCAGAAGTACTGGACGTCTCGAAATTCACATGAACACTATGGGATGGAAAATCTCCAATGAACATTATGCGAAATGGAAGAAAATGTGGGAAAATCTTTTAAATCACCTCAAACTCGCATTGTTCCAATGAATCTTGGTGGTGAGAAAAAACGTAATATGAATGCTGGAAAACAAGATTAGAATCAACAGCTGTATACAGAAGAACTATTTTTTTTGAAAGAAACTAAATAAAAGATTAGTAATGAGATTTTGTGCTATATTGATACTTTCTGTGATTTCAATTCTAAATAGTTTAGAATTGAAATCACAAACTGTTGTAAAAATTTTAAGCAATGGTTGTAAGGTAGAGAGAAGTTTATTTCTAAACGAAAAAAAAATCGGGGTGTATAATAAACGAGGTAGATTGGTTAAATTGTCCGCAGATGAAATCAAATATCAAAAGATATTTTTAGATCAATCTTATAGCCTGATTGATTATGGAATAATTCTAAAATATCCCGAGGTCATATATAAAGATGCGTGTATTATTGCTGATATTTTGTCAAGTTATGACCCAAGCGAAATCTTATCGTTTACAAAGCCTATAGGGGAGCGAAAAAAGATTTCTATACAAGATATCAATAAGTATTACACGTATCTTGATGCCAGTGTTGACTATGTATTTAGTATTAACATTATAGTCAAGGATAGTCTTATTACTCAATATAGTTATACTTACAAACCCAATATGTCTGACGTCATTATTTCATATACATGTGTATTTACTTATGATAAAAATAACCGAATAGTAAAATTAGAAAAAATATATAGACGACACTATGAAACAAAAGAAATCATATATGAAAACAAATAACACACGATTTTTGGTAATGTTCCAAATTGGGACTTGTCAAAATAAAAAGAACAATAAACGTGGCACACAAACGCCAAGCCATCACAGCAATAAATGAAAGAATGTATAGCATTAAGAGACATTTTAAAAAAGGGTAATTCGCGCACAGGAAAAGTAGAGTAGGGATATATATATGGTATTCTAAAAGACTCTATGAAGGCATATAATAATTGGATTAAAAACCTTAAAAACAAAGGAAAGGAATTTAGGTTTGAAAACGACAAAAATGTAGATCCAGATAAGGCAATGCCAATACTTGACAGAATAAAAAAAATATTCCAACCATAGAAATTGACTTATGAAAAAGTTTGTATTATTTAATTTTTTGTTGTTACTCTTGTTTGGTTGTAAAGACGATACGAATATGATTAAATGTAAAGGAATTCCCGATGTAAATCAAGCGTTTGCTTATATGTATTTCAAAACAGAATATGAAGGATATTTGTTTGGAACCTATACAGAATATGAAGAATTATCAGAAAAAGAATTAGAAAATCCAAATAATACTCCCAAATCAACAGACGAGGCAAATATTTATAAAACTATCGATGGAGGAAAAAATTGGGTTAAAATAAATTCAAGTTTAAATTATAGTTATTTTAATATAGGTACTCAACTAAATGACTATATTTATATTTTACGAAATGATGTAAGAGAAAATTATAATTTTAGCATTGTAGCTTTTAATATAAAAAAAGAAAATATTAAAAATTATACAAATATAAAACCGATATCTGCAATTTGGACTAATAATAGTAAAATATTTTATACGAATAACAGAGGTCCAATAAAGCTATACTCATTAGATAAAAATCAAAATATAGATAGTATTGATATTGAAAATTATGCCTTACAAGGTTTAGGTATAAACGAAAAGTCATATGCAATTTTTAGTAGTGGTGAAACCTCGTATTTTGGAAGTACAGAAAAAGAAAATAAAGAAATAAGACTTTCTATAATGCCCCAAAGTATAGTAAGACAAGGTAATAATACTATAATAATTGCTGGGAACACGTTAACAGATAAAAATGAAATTTCTATAATAAGCTATAAACCCAATGCACGGCAATCGAGGGTTATAAAAATAATCAAAAATTATTCTATTATTAAAAACTTACAATCTAATGACAAAGCAATAATAGGTTTTATTGGTAATATAAAAGGTGCTTTTACAGAATACGATTTGCTTTATAGTTTAGATAAAGGCAAAACTTGGCAAATCAAAAAGTTAGAAGAGCCAAACTATGTACGCCCCAACTGTCTAATTAATAATATTGTTTATATATACAGTGGTGGTGCTAGAATGCAAAAAATAGTATTATAGTAGTGGTTGTATCTTATAAAACACATACAACATGGTAATGCTTTAATTTGGGAATTATCAGAATATATGTCTGATAATCAATGTAGTTATAAACAATTAGGTATAAAGGCAGGAATAAATTCTCTGCCTTTTGCTATTTTTGTAACCCAAAACAAAGAAAAAATGAACTTACGAGAACGCTTCGGAGCTCTATGCTCCAGATTGGGAGTTGAGTTTCAATATCCGAATTGCCACTCAAACAATATTATTAAAGTGGTAAAAGTAGTAATAGGTAAACAACGCTACCGATGTAAGAATTGCCAAAACCGTTTTATTACCGTCTACAATATACAAAGCCTATCTTCCTAACATTGATAACTGACCAAAGAGGGATTGGGCAATCACAGCACGATACTAACGTTGGGTATTATGATTTATCAGCATTCATTCTTGTTTACTCTCAAGAGATTTTGTCAGCAGCACTGCTTGCTGTTGCAGTCTGATGAGAGTTTGGTAATAGGTTTCGAGTTTACCAAGCAGTCGTTGAGCAGTGCCGACAGAATGATTAATTATTGAGGATTTTCACGACTTCGTTGTACAGAACTCTTATCTTATGAGTCAAGGCAGCAATTTCTGTTAGTTCTCTAAGCAAGTTTCTTTTGAAGGGTCTTCCATGATGACCTTAAAGGCTTCGCCCAAGAGCCTTGCTCGGATTATAAACATTGAGTTTCTTACATCTTCGTTAGAAAGTCACTTCAAAGCCACTTTTCAATGAGATATTAATATCGACAAGAGGTTGATAATCAGAACATGCCTTCTTGGTAATATGTTCTAATTGAGTGTCGCAATTAGGAAAAACAAAGCCTTATCAAATAGCCATGGGATGCAATTTGATACAATAAAACAAAAACCTCAAAAATAAATTCCGATTTCTTTGGATTTCTCAAGAATGTTATATACATTTGCCAATGTGGGAATTATCAGCTTACAGTGGACGACAAAAGCATTTATTCTCGCATTGGTACGATACCGATAGCGAGCGCACGGTGACCACTTGGGTAGCAGTAGTTACATCACCAACTTGGACGGTAAAGAATAGGCTGGTTAAACAACTTGCCTTACATGGAATTAAGCATTCCGATAATCATATAGTAGGTGTAGGCGAGAATTCTGCTGGCAAAATCCTATTCCTTGAGCGAGGAAATGCGAATACGAGATTACAACATATTATATATCGGCTCAAGTTTCTTTTATGAATGATATTATGCGTTTCCAAGAAGAAGATAAGGGAAATAGAAAAGGAACAGATATAAAAGTATCTTTTAAGCAAATATATACAAAATGAAAAGAAACTTAACTGTGCTTCTAATGGAAATCTGTAGCATAATTTGTTGTTATGCTCAGGTTTCCATAAAAAAAGATTATCATAAAATGGACATTTGGACTCAGAATCCTTTTGTCATATCTAATGATATGGAATCCAACAAGAGTTTTAATACTTTATTAGGTAGGTATTTACACCTTTCTATGACTAATGAATCTACTGATACTCTAAATAAAGATTCACTCTCTATACTGTTTTCACGACCTTCTTTTAAAGAACTAGTGAAATTCATGCTAATAAAAGATCGTGAAGACTTAAATATTTTTTATCCAGAATCACATGAAACATGGGATGATTATAAAATAAACCTATTATATAATTGTACAGATACAACAGTTTTATATTCAATAGCAAATGATTTATTATTAAAAAAAAATGTATTAGGTCTACTTGGGATTTGGAATAATTGTAGAGTATCAAAATTGCCTGCATATCGCCAATTTGTAAAATGGTGTTGTGAAAAACGACAACAAGAGATAATAGTAATGCTTGTAATAATTAATCATAACAACGGTAATATAATGGAAGAAAAAAGATTGTTAAAGTATGTAAAAACACACAATTTATATCCAAGACTACGTCTCTTATTACAAAAGAAACGCATAATAAGCTATTACGACTATTATATTATGTAAGTATGATAATTGAAGATACAGAAAGTTTTGAAAACGTATTTGTGAGCAACTATTGGTACGATGCCGATGGCGAGCGCACGGTGAAGACATCAGGCGAAAACATCAGGCGAAAACGAAGCCATCTATGTCAACCCATACTTAGTTGCAGGGCAAGGTGGCGAGTACACCAAGCATATCTACATTGCCGCGCTGGGAGAAAGTCTTTTTCCGAGCAGTTTAGCATTTCCGCGCATGGCGAAAGTCGTTTCCCGAATGGTTTGGCATTTCCGCGCATGGCGAAAGTCGTTTCCCGAATGGTTTGGTGTTTCCGCGCATGGCGAAAGTCATTTCCCGAATGGTTTGAAGCTTTTGTCGTATGTGGAAAGATTTGTGTGAATGTTCTGCATGTAGCAGTTTGTCTCTGGCTGTAGTTTAAGGATACAATGTCTCAGGAGCTCCTTTTGGGTGTAAATCTTTATAGATAGATTATAGAGTTTCTTCATTGTTTTTTTTCAACTTTGCAGTTTGAATCAGATCACTCCGTAACTCTATTCACTTTACTCGACAATCATCATGAAATAGCCCTATAAAACTATATAGAGATTGCATAGTATTAAGATTGAGATAATAAAATGAATGTAGTAAAATAATCTTATAGGGAAGTATTAATCTGTATTAAACTAATTCAGCATTTACATTTTGGTGAAAATGGATAGTAATAATCTTAATTAGGCGTAATTTTACTTTTGTATCACAGGAGGTGCATATAAACCAACCATTTCCCATTTCCATATATTTATTTTCTTTTCCCATTGGAATATGTTTCACAAGCAACTTTAAACCGTTTGTTGTAAGGTTTATTTCTGTAACTTTTATGATCCCTATATGGTTGCATATTGTTATTAAGGCATTGGTACCAGGATATGTTTTACTTATCCCATTTATTGTCAATTTTATGTGATTGTGTTTAGCTTTCGTAGCTTTGGAAAAATCTTCTATTTTTATAGGTGAGCCGTCGGGCCAATACAAATCTTTAAGTTTAGTTTTGGAAACAAGCATTTCGCTACAGTCTATTATAAGGTCTACGAATTTTGCATAATCATAGAAATAATAAGGCATGTCTTTATAACTATCCTTGATATGATTTCTCCATTCGTTATTAAATACTCCATTGAGAATATACACGAGTTGTATGACACTTTCAGCAGAACGTACACGTACGCTAATGGGAGATTGGTTTATTCTATCTATATATACCTTAAACTTTCGCATTATCTCCGCAGTTTGACTTGCAGTCAGGCCTCTTCCTTTTAAATATTTGTTCTTATATAGGCTTCTACACTTTAGGTCAAGATAGAACTCCCAAGGTTTTCTTTTCATAGGCAATATTAAAAAAATCAGATAACTAACTTTTGTATTCTAAATGGTAAATCAATATCTATCTTTCAGAGTTCTTGAAACTTCTTCTGTATGCAACTTATCTACGGCCAATGAAAAACTCTTATCTCCAAAAGCTTTAGGCAAATAATCTGTGTTTTCATGTGTATCCTTTATTGCATTTATAAGAATTTTTATATTAAGCCTTAGTTTAATATAAAAATCTTTTTCATTCGGTATATCTTTTGCGGTCAAAGTTTCATCTATTTGGTTTGAATATGGCAAATTTAGGTATATTGTAGGATATAATACTATTCTTGCAGCTGGAATTTTGAAAAACTTTAAAAGTTTAACATAAAGATGGGAGTTGATAGTACCTGATATGCAAAGATATTAATTTAAAAGTACAACCAGAGGGATTCTTGGTAATAGATTCTATCCATGTAATGTAATATAGAGATGGAAACTTAATGAAATAACCTTAAAATTGGCTTTTTGTTGAAATATTTATAAGAAAAATGCGAAATTATTTTGAAGCTATTGAATAAAACACTATCTTAGACGCTTGAAATTATTAATAATCTATAAACCTTCATTTTATGAGATTTAAGATAACTTTCCGTATAGACCGCAGTCTGGGTGATTGTTTGCCAATCAACTATCAGTATGAACAATCTGCGGTTATATATAAGATTTTGTCGAATGCTGATAAAGCTTATTCGGCATGGTTGCATGATAATGGCTTTCAGCTTGATAATGGAAAGCATTTCAAGTTGTTTTGTTATTCGCGTTTTCAATTTGAGAAATATCGTATTTTGCGAGATGCTCAGTGTATTAATATAATAGGAGATAGGATTGAATGGTATGTCAGTTTCCTGCCAGAGAAGAGCACGGCAGAGTTTGTGCATGGCTTGTTTGCCAATCAGCATGTGGTGATTGGAAATAGGGCGTATCGGGTAGCTATGGATGTGGTTGGCGTTGAAGCTTTGTCTTCTGTGGCGTTAGAAGAAACGATGACTTTTCGTGTAAACTCTTCTATCTGTATTCGGGAGAAGAGAGATAATGGGGTGCAATATCTTTCTCCTTTAGACAAGCATTATGAGGAGGGTTTGTTGAAGGGGCTTCTTGCACGTTATGAATCGTTTTATGGCCATCCTTTTACGGGAGATGTTTCTTCATTTGGGTTTGAGTTGCTGACTCATAAGCCAAAGTCTGTTCTTATTACCATCAAGGCTGATACTCCAGAGCAAACTCGCGTTCGTGGCTATCGCTATGATTTCCGCTTGAAGGCTCCGATAGAATTGATGAAGATAGCCTATGAGGGTGGTTTGGGCGAATTGTGTTCTCAAGGTTTTGGATTTATAGAAATAAAATAGAAGTGTATGATAAGGGAAATAATTAATTTTACTAACGGATTATTGTCTGATATTCCTGATATTATGCAATGGAATATTCAGCCAGACAAAGGACTTCATGTGTTTATTGATATTGATGAAACAGGAAATTGGGCAAATCAAATTCTTCAGCAAGGTATTGATTATGATTATTACGATGGAAAGAATCAAGATATCAAGTTGTGGAATGATTGTATTCGGTATCAAGAAGCTACAGAATACATAACGATGAATAAGGTCTCTAAGTTTGATAAAAAAAAGAAGATACATTCTTGTTCTCCATTTGCTGTTGCATTTAATTTTAATTTCAACGACAAGGAAAAATCAGAGTTAGGAATCAAAATTTTCAAAAAGTCAGATAAGCCTTCAAAAGAAGAGCTTAAAAGCAATAATGCTCTTATCAGGGCACAGCGCCGGATTGTTATTGAAGAAAGATTGAAAGATTATCAAAGCAATTCATTGTCGATTTATGGAATAAAGGAAAAAGATGGAGATTTGTTCTCTAATCAACCTTTTATATATGGTAAGCAAATAATGGGGTTCTTCAATAATTTGCATAAGATACTTAATGCTGTTGAATTAATAGCAGAATATTCACTGTTGACAGGAAAGGATTATCTTCACTTATATCTTAGGACGATTCCGATTGATGTTCAAGAAGAGCTGCATAATAGATATGTAAAACAAGAAATATTTAGTGGAGAAGTAATGTCAAAGGAGCATTTTGGCTCTGTTGGATTTTTTACGGCATATAATCAAAAAAAGCCATTTCTTAGACATCGAACAAGTTTTCTAAAAGATGGTGTAAGCCAAAGATTCTCAGAAGAGGATGCTATTACTCTTTATACCTTTGAAAAGTTATTAAGGAGGAAACCCCAATGTTTGCCAAATCCTCTGCCAATTATGATTGATGGAAGGGAATGGAATAAACGTGTAATCAAACTATTTAATGAGAGTGGTGATACGTTATCTTTTCGGGATCTTCTAAAACAACTTTTCGCAAAGTACAACATGAAATCTTTGCCTAATTACTATTTACTTAATCTGTCGAAAACTGTATCGGGCATTGTCATCAATGATTTTGATTTTGTGCCATTGTTCAGATATTATTTGGATGGCGATATTGTTGTTTCAAATGTGACAAATAGTTCAAGTCTTCAAGATAAGTCATTTGAGCGGGAGCGTGAAATCAGTATAAAAACAATATTTGATTTTGAAAGAGTTGCTGTCAGGGAAGTTTTTAATAACTCTTTAGTGAAGATTAAAGAAGATAAGTACGTGACGAATTATTTCGGTGAGATAGATTCAAATTATGTCATAGGAGGAACACTTATGTCCAATCTTATGCAAAAATATAGAAAAGCTATTTACGCATATATATATAAGTCAGATACAAATGCTATAAATGCGAGTATGTTTGATGATATAATGTATCAGTCTGTCCTGTCTAATATCAAACAGGATACTTTTGAAAATAAACGATTTGAATGGAATAATTCGATAAAAAAGAAAATTAATATATGGTTTAGTTTATATAAAATGTTCAATCAAAATGATAAAAGGGAATATATGGTTACAAAAATTAATGAATTAAAGAATGAAATCAGTCGGGTAACTAAAGGTGAAACCGACTTGTTGTCCCCAGAGTCTTTTGCTTTTGGAGCAGGACAACTTGTTTCTTACCTTATGGATAGGAGTGTGTCAACTAACAAAACGTATGCAATGTTAGAGCCTTATTTACAAAAAGGGAAATCCCGGCTTTTGCAAGATGCTATCGCCCAAACAGTAACGGTTTATAAACATGATATAAATCAAATATATAAAGGTAGATTCGAGTTCTTGGCTTCACAAGTTTTGACTTATGGGGGAGATATAGATATGAAGCCACTGTTAAAATACTTTTTAGCAGGTTGCTTTAGTCCTTGCATTATATATGAAAAAACAAAAGAAATAACGAATAACAATTAAAATAATACAATTATGGAAAAGTTTGAAAACAGAGTGTTTGGTTGTGTCGTAGTAAAAGCTATTAATTCAAATTATAATGCAGACTTCTCAGGACAACCCAGAACCTTACCTAATGGTGTCGTATATGCTACAGACAAAGCATTGAAATATACGATTAGAAATTATGTGAGGACTATAAATCCAACATTGAATATCTTTTATTTCAAAACGCTTAATGAAAATCTGAATCCTTTATCTTTAGATGACAAATATATAAAACTTTTTGGTGATTATCCTAAAAAGAATACCAAAGAAATTGTGGCTAGAAATCTTTTATCATGCATAGATATTAGACTTTTCGGTGCAACTTTTGCAGGAAAAACAAATATATCTCTACATGGTCCTGTCCAAGTAGATCATGGTGTAAATAAGTGGAAAGAAAATAATATATTTACGGAGCAAATACTATCCCCTTTTAGTAATAAATCAGATAATCCAGAAGCGGAAAAGGGAATGACGACTAATGGACGCCAATCAAGGTTGGAAGAAGGGCACTATCTCCATCACTTTTCTGTTAATCCTCAGACACTCTATGAAATGTATAACATATTAGGTAAAGATGTATGTACATTGAGTATTGATGATATTGATAAATTGAAGGAGGCTATGCGTCGTGGAGTAACATGGCTTGACTCAGCTTCAAAGATTGGTAGTGAGAATGAAATGTTGGTTTGGATACAGTTAAAGAAGAACTCCAAGCTCGTATTGCCAAGTCTAGATACTTTAGTAGAAATGGAATCCGAGAAGCAAGAAGGAAGGGTGGTTTTTGATTTTAGTAAACTTTCAAATCATTTACAGCAGATACAAGATAATGTAGAAAGTGTAGAGGTCTATCTGAACAAATTGTCGTGTGAAGCTAAAGGTCTATTAGATATAGTAAAAATTTTTGATATATAATGAGATAATAATATATGATGTTAATATCCTTTGATTTATGTGCACAAATGGGGTTCTTAAAGAAACCCGATATTAATGATGGCATTTATCTAACATACAATATGTTGCATAAGCCAGCACTTTTGGGTATGTTAGGTGCTATTATCGGTTTAAGGGGATATTGTCAGAATGGAGAACTTCCCGAGTATTATCAAAAGTTAAAGCACCTAAAGGTCGGTATACAGCCATTGAAATGTGATAAAGGGAATTATGTAAAAGAAACTCTTTGCTATAATAACGGAACGGGATTTGCTAGTAATGAAGATGGTGGAAATTTAGTTATTAAAGAACAAGTTTTATTGAGGCCTTCATATCGATGTTTCGTATTATTAGATTTATCAAACCCTTTTGAAAAGACTTTATATGATAATATTTTGTCGTTTAGAGCAGAATTCTTACCTTATTTAGGAAAAAATGAATTCTCTGTATGGTGGACTAATGTTCAGACTTATGAGGACGCACATGTTTTTAATTTCGAGAAAGAGACTCACATTGTAAGTTTGTTTAGAAAAGAAGAAGCAGTAAGTAAGTATATAGTAAGATTTCTGTCAATATCTACGTCTAATATCTCTCCCTTTCTCTATTTTGAACGTTTACCTATAGAATTTAGTGAAGAACTTTATCAATATGAATATGGCGATTTCGTTTATTCTAATGCAACATTTAAGCCCGACATGGTAAACTCACTTAGCTGTAATGATTTCTATGATATAGGTAATTCACAAATAGTACAGTTAATATAATTATGAAAGATTTTGATAAGGATTTTTTTGATGGTCTCATAAAAGACAGTTATAAGTACTATGCTCATTGTGTGGAAAATGGAAGTGAATGTAGACATGAATTACTATCAGAGCATTCTGCTTTAACCTATTCTTATGCTAGAACTTTGGCAAAGGATAATAGTCTGGTGCCTATCATTAAAATTCTTATCAGAAAATCATTGGAGGGGAACTTAGAAGAGGCATTAGGTAATTTTGTCGAAGAAATGTTCTGGGCTGCGATTGCATTTCATGATTTTGGGAAAATGAATGCTATATTCCAAAAGCAAAAGATGAATAATAATGAGGAACTACTATATGTAGATCATCCTTTTTCATCTCAGCATTCTGTAATAAGTATATATATATACTTAGCTATCGCTTTTCAGAAAATGTGTGAGTTGGAAGACCTGACTGACGGAGAGCAGATATTTTTATGCAATATAATCTTATATTTAAGCTATCCTATTTATAATCATCATGAAAAAGCTTTGTTCGAGTGTCAAGATGAAGATAATTGGTGCTTCGAACAGCTTTTAACATTAAGGCCCTTTCTTTCTTTGTTAAATCTCTCATATAGTGATGAGACTGTAGAGAAGTTTCATCAAGGTTTACTCCTGAATGCAAATTTTAATTGCTTGTTTGAATTCTTTAATGAAGAAAATGAGCATTTAGAACATGGTTTCCCATTATTTGCACTTGTAAAATTAGAATATTCTCTATTGACGACTGCTGATTATTTGGCAACAGCCCATTTTATGAATCATTGGGATGATATGTATAGGCATACAGGCTTTATTAATGAAACTTTGCGTAGTAAGATTATTGGTGCAGCCCAAAGTAGTAAGCCGTATAATAAAAGTATAATAGAAAGATTAGAACAAGAAAAATTTATCCAAGCAGATGAGTATAAGGATGTAAGCTGTATCAACTTAAATATATTGCGTGAGGGTATGGCTGTTGAAACCTTACATAATATAGGAAAGAACTTGCGGGAAAGACTTTTTTATTTAGAAGCGCCCACGGGAGGTGGAAAAACAAATATTTCTATTCTTGCATTAGCTGAATTGCTAAAGCGTGATGGTTCAATTAATAAAGTTTTTTATGTATTTCCATTTACAACACTTATTACGCAAACAGCTCAAACATTGAAGGATACTTTGAGTGTTAAGGATGTAGAAGTGTTCGAGATGCATTCTAAAGCAGAAATGGGTTCTAAAAAATATAGTGATGAATATTTGAACTATTTAGATAATATTTTTATGGATTATCCAATAGTTCTTTTATCGCATGTACGTTTCTTTAATGTAATTACAACGAATAAAAAAGATGCAAATTATCTATTGCAGAGATTAGCTAATTCTGTTGTGATTATGGACGAATTACAAACTTATCCTCCTGCTATTTGGGATAAAATGGCATATTTTATATCCGAATATGCTACATGTTTTAATATGAGATTCATTCTCATGTCTGCAACATTGCCTAAATTGGGGAAATTATTAGATTTGCAAAATGAAGAATATGGATTTGTACCTCTTATATCTAATAAGGGAAAATATTTTCAAAATCCGAACTTTTGCAATCGAATAAAATTTGATTTCTCATTATTGGAACTTGGGAGACCTATGAAGGAACAAAAAGGGGGATATTTGGAAAAGTTAGCAGGATTTTTAATAGAAAAATCTGCTTTTTATGCAGAACATAATCAGAGGAATCCTCAAAGCGTATTTACGGTCATTGAGTTTATTACAAAAAGGACAGCTGGTGATTTCTTAAAAAGGATAAAACAATGTAACCGTTTTTTTGATGATGTTTATATTCTTTCAGGTACCATATTAGAGCCTCAAAAACAAAAGATTATAAAACAATTAAAATCTGTTTCTAATAGGAATAAAAAAATATTACTGATTACTACTCAAGTCGTAGAGGCTGGTGTAGACATTGATATGGATTTAGGCTTCAAGGATGTTTCTTTGATTGACAGTGAAGAACAAATTGCAGGAAGAATTAATAGAAATGCAAGTAAAAAAGGTTGTAAATTATATTTGTTTGATTGCGATTCTGAAAAATTCTTGTATGGAAATGATGCAAGGCTTCAAGTAGTGGAACTAAAGAACACGCATTTATATAAAAACATATTAGAATCAAAGGATTTTGATTTTCTTTATGATATTATAATGACTAATATTAAAGAGTCTAATCAATCAATTTTTAAACAAAATATTCAGGATTTATATAATGCAGTTATATCTTTAAATTATCCTCAAGTAAATAATTGCATCAGAATAATAGATAATACTAGTATTACAGTTTTTATTCCTATGGAATTAGATAAAGACCTATTACGAGAAAAATTGCAAATAGCAAGAGATTTTAATTGTATAATAGGGAATGCTGTAGATGGTAAAGAGGTTTGGGGAAAATATTTAGAATTAGTCTTGTACAAGAATGAAAATTTTATAAATAATAAGTTGAAAATGAGACAACTGATGAGCTTAATGTCGAGTTTTACATTTTCTATCTATCCGTCAGGGAAAGACTATGAGATATTAAAAACGTTTGGTAGTTTGCAATATGGATTTTTTTATCTTGAATCTTGGGAACCTGTATATTCTCTTGAGGATGGAATAAATACTCAGATATTAAAAGATACATTATTTTTCTAATTAGTTATGAGAATTTCTGGAACCTTAGTAAATTATTATTTTGTTTGTCATCGTGAGCTATGGCTGTTTGCTAATGGCATAAACATGGAACATAATTCGGACTTGGTGTATGAAGGCAAACTGATACATGAAGATAGTTATCCGCAGCGCTCGGTGAAGTATGAAGAAGTTGCGATAGATGGCATAAAAGTAGATTACTATGATGCTCGGAATAAAGTTATTCATGAGATTAAAAAGTCGAATAAGGTTGCTAAAGCGCATGAATGGCAGCTGAAATATTATATGTATGTTTTTGAACAGCATGGTATTAATGGGGTGAAAGGAATATTGGAATATCCTGAGCTTAGAAAGACATCGGAAGTAGTATTGACAGATGTGGATCGCGAAAATATTGCTTTAATTCAGCAAGATATCTGTAATATTATAGAACAGGATTTATGCCCTCCTATAGTGAAGAAAGGTCTATGTAAGAATTGTAGCTATTTTGAGTTCTGTTATTCAAATGAGATGGAGGAGGATTTATGAAGAGGAGTTTCTATTTGTTTAATCCAGGATTGATGGAACGTAAAGACAATACATTGAAGTTTACGCCTATTAGCATAGATGAACAAGGAAATGAAACGAAGTTACCATCTCGTTTTATTCCGATAGAAGATGTTGCTGAATTGTATGTTTTTGGTAGTTTGAAAGCGAATAGTTCTCTATATAATTTTCTGGGGCAACGCGATGTGCCTGTTCATTTCTTCGATTATTATGAGAATTATACAGGGAGTTTCATGCCTCGTGCAGGACTGCTTTCGGGAAAGGCTTTGTTAGCACAGGCAAAAACATATCAAAGTTCGAAAAAACGGGTAGAGCTGGCAAGAAAGTTCATTCAAGGTGCGGCATGGAATATGGTGATGAATTTGAACTATTATAATAGGAGAGGAAAAGAACTTGAAGGGCAGATTGCCGAAATGAAAGAATTTGCACAAACTCTTCCTGAAGCGAAAACTGTTGAAGAAGTGATGGGAATAGAAGGGAATATTCGTAGAATTTATTATTCTGCTTTTGATATAGTACTTGATGATTTTAAGTTTGGCAGTCGCACGAAGCAACCTCCTGAGAATGAAGTGAATGCTTTAGTTTCTTTTGGTAATATGATGTGCTATACAGAAACGTTGCGTGCAATTCATCAAACACAACTGAACCCTACGATTAGTTTTTTGCATAAGCCAGGAGAACGCCGTTATTCTTTATGCTTGGACATATCTGAAATCTTCAAGCCAATTATTGTTGATCGCGTTATATTCAAAGTACTCAATAAACGTGCGCTTCAAAAGAATCATTTTGATTGGAAGTTGAATAGTTGCCTGCTAAATGATAAAGGAAAAAAGATTTTTGTTGCAGCTATGGAGGAACGTTATAATGAAACATTTCGTCATCGTTCCTTGGGGCGAAATGTGAGTTATCGTCATCTGATAAAACTTGAATGTTATAAGCTTTTAAAAGATATACTTGGGATAGAAGAGTATAAACCCTTTAAAATGTATTGGTAATTATTATGTATGTTATTTTGATTTATGATGTGGCAGAGAAGCGAGTTGGTAAAATGCTGAAATTGTGTCGACAATATCTTTGTTGGATACAGAATTCGGTGTTTGAAGGTGAACTATCAGAAGTTAAACTTCGAGAGTTACAGCATAAGATACGTAGCTTAATTGAAAAAAAAGAAGATAGTGTGATAATATTCTCCAATAAAATGAGTTATCACATGAGTAAGGATATTCTTGGTAGGGAGAGAATGACAACAGATAACTTTCTATAAAGTTGTCGATGTCTAAGAAATAAGACTTATTTTCATTTCCCATAGATGCTAAAATTGCTCTTTGACTTATTGAAATACCCAGTAGAAAAGGAAATGTCGGTGCTCTACTAAAAATATATCATTAGGTATCGACAATTTTCCAATGAATTTTGTTATCTTTGTATTGCTGAAAACATCTGTGTTTATCTGCTCTTCCTCTTTTTAAAGGAGTGGGTTATAATTGAACCTTAGTGGAATTGAAATAAATTATACAAACATATACTAAAAAATGACAACTGTTATAATTGAACCTTAGTGGAATTGAAATAATTGCAAGGGTGGTTTGAGGCTTCACACATGAAGTTATAATTGAACCTTAGTGGAATTGAAATATAGCTTCGACACTATGAATGTGCGGTTGGATAGGTTATAATTGAACCTTAGTGGAATTGAAATAACTTAGACTTATTATAATGATAAAGACGTTTCTGTTATAATTGAACCTTAGTGGAATTGAAATATGATTTCATCGGTGGTAATGAGAACATCGGGAAGTTATAATTGAACCTTAGTGGAATTGAAATTTTGTTGGTTCTGATACTATTTGGACTGGTAATAGTTATAATTGAACCTTAGTGGAATTGAAATAGCGTAGTAACAACAGGCTGTTCAGGTACTAAGGTTATAA
>ERZ651108.633-NODE-633-length-16940-cov-4.284809_pt1 | contig 16940 bp, 14 predicted proteins | sample MGYA00512173_ERZ651108 | MGnify/ENA metagenome assembly ERZ651108 | reverse complement strand
TCTGCAATACCTACATTAAAGAATCGATCAGGGCAGACATTTTTAAATGTATCAGGAGCGCGGCTTTGCGCTAGGTAACGGCTCGCTGGTGGCCGCAGTAGTGCACGCCACCGAACGCCAGCCGCTAGCTGCCGGTAAGCCTTTTGCCGGTATCTACACGCGCGCCATCGCCCGCTCCGGCGGCGGCAAAGCCATCGCGGTAGGTGACCGGCTAAACACCGACCACGCCGGGGCACGCCAATCCTCGCTGCCCTCGCTGCACGTACTTACCGGTGTGGCCAGCGCACGCGACGTGCTGCTAGCCCCGCCCCAGTACCGGCCCACCTTCCTGCACACCGACCTGCGCGGTTTGCTTGAGCCCCAACCCCAGCCCCAACGCACTGCTGCAGGCTGGCAGGTGGGCGACGCCGTCGCCAAGGTAGAAAACGGCGCCGTAACCCTAAGCTTTGACGGTAAAAACGTTGAGCTGGGCGGCCAGAGCGTAACTTTGAGCCTAAACGCCTACCGGGCCGCCGCCGTGGCTGCCTGGGACCTGGCTGATCAGGGCCAAACCCTAATCAACCTGCCAGACATCACGGTTGCAGAAACGCGTTAATGGCTAGGCTGACCCGCTTAGACACCGAGCTGGTACGCCGCCAGCTAGCGCCTTCACGTAACCAGGCTGCCGCGCTTATCAGCGACGGCAAAGTGAAAGTTGACGGTCAGGTAGTTACCAAACCTGCCCGGCAGGTCAACCCGGCGCAAGCCATTTTGGTAAGCCAAGACCAGGGGCCTAACTATGTTTCACGTGGCGCCCACAAACTAGCTGGCGCCCTAGACATCCTGGCCCAGCGTGGGATTGAGGCTACGGTTGCCGGGCGTCAATGCCTCGACGCCGGCGCCTCCACCGGGGGCTTTACCGACGTTTTGCTGCGGCGCGGGGCGGCCAGGGTTACCGCCGCTGACGTGGGCTATGGGCAGCTGGCCTGGTCACTACAAAGCGATCCACGCGTAAACGTCATGGACCGCACCAATGTGCGCACCCTGGCAGCCGGGGATATCACCCCTGCCCCCACCCTGGTGGTTTCGGATCTATCTTTTATCTCCCTGACCCTGGTGTTGCCGGCGCTGGTGGCAGTGGCCGACGCCGCCGCTGACTTCCTGCTAATGGTTAAGCCCCAGTTTGAGGTAGGTAAAGAACTCATCGGACACGGCGGAGTGGTGCGTGACGTGCGCCTACACGCCCAGGCCATCACCAAGGTGGCCACCTGTGCGTTAGAGCTAGGTTTAAGCATTGAGGCCGTGGCCCCCTCGCCACTGCCCGGGCCGGCCGGAAACGTAGAGTACTTCCTGTACATGCACGCTGGCACTGAAAACTTCTTGACCGCTGCTGACTTACAAGCTGAGATAGAAGCAGCCATAATTTCAGGTCCAGCTGGAAAAGGCGCGAAAGCTAAGCTTCGCCGCTAAGCCACGATAGGGGAGGAAGATTTTGGCCGCTGCGCGCACAACCTCACCGCGTAGAGTTTTGGTGCTCGAAATGAATCGAGCCTTGCCCCCATCAACTATTCGCAGCCCGCGTGAACCCTCTAGCTCACAGCTAGACACTGTCTCTAAGGCTTTGGCTAAACACGGGGTGCAGGTGCTACGCAAACGCAGCCAAGCTAACCAAGCCCAGGCCATTGTGGTGCTAGGAGGTGACGGCACTATCCTGTCTGCCGCTGAAATTGCGCGCGAATACGACATTCCTCTGCTGGGGATCAACACTGGCCACGTAGGTTTTTTGGCTCAAGCTGAGCCCGCTGAAATGCTTGACGCCATTGAGGCGCTAGCTGAAGGCGACTACACAGTAGAGCCGCGCATGACCCTGGCGGTATCTGTGCGCCAACCCAACGGGGACACCAGCCACGGCTGGGCTCTTAACGAAGCAGCCTTGGAGCGGCGCGACCGGGCGCATATGGCCGAAATTTCTTTAGGTATTGATGGCCACGCCGTCTCCTCATTTGGCTGTGACGGCCTGATAACCGCCACCCCCACCGGCTCAACCGCCTACGCCTTTAGCTGTGGTGGGCCAGTGGTGTGGCCAGACACCCAAGCCATGCTGGTGGTGCCGGTGGCCGCCCACGCCCTGTTCACCCGGCCCCTAGTAATTGGCCCGCATTCACGCCTGGAAGTGCAGGTACAGTGGTGTGGTGATTATCCTTGTGAAATCTGGTGCGACGGGCGCCGTTCCATAACGGCTCCAGCTGGCTCAACAGTGAGTGTGAGCGTGGCGCAGCGCCCAGTGAAACTGATCCGTATTGGCCAGATGCCCTTCTCGGCGCGTCTGGTAGCTAAATTCGAGCTGCCCGTGCGCGGCTGGCGTGAATCTAAGAGTCATTAATGATTGAAACTATTTCCATAGAAAACCTTGGTGTTATCGCCCAAGCTGAACTGCCGTTAGGTCCGGGACTAACCGCCCTAACCGGTGAGACTGGCGCCGGTAAAACCATGGTGCTCACCTCCCTGAAACTATTGTTGGGCAGCAAAGCTGACCCGGCGATTGTGCGCGCGGGCACCCAGCGTTGCGTGGTTGAGGGGGCCTTTGCTTTAGAAGAAGACGCCAAGTGCATCCAAATCGCTCAGGAAGCCGGCTGCGAAATTGAAGATGACCTGCTGCTAGCCTCCCGGGTGGTACCTGCAACTGGTCGCTCGCGTGCACACCTAGGGGGCCGCGCCGTACCTGCCTCGGTACTTGGCCAGGTAGGTAGTCGCTTAGTGTCTATCCATGGGCAAGCTGACCAGCTGCGCCTGCGTACCGCCGCCGCACAACGCCGCGCCCTGGACGCCGTCGGAGGTAGCGAGCATGAACAGCTGTGCCGCCAATACAGCAGCTGCTACCGCGCCTGGAACCAGGCCCGCCAAGACCTAGAAACCTGGCGTGAACAGGCCCTGGCTCGTGAAGGCGAAATTGCTGGCCTGCGCCACGCCCTCGAACAGCTAGAAGCCCTAGACCCCAAGCCGGGGGAGGACCAGGCCCTAGCTGAAGAAGCCTCCCGCCTAGAAAACCTAGACCTGCTGCGTAGTGGGGCTGCCCAGGCCGCCAACGCCATTAGCGGCGATGAGCTTAACGACGACGTCGCTAACGTTATCGCGCTAGTTTCCGTGGCCCGCCGCTCACTAGAAAACGCTGCCGACCACGACTCGCGCCTAGCCTCCCTAATGCCCCGTCTTAACGAAGTGGCAGCACTGACCAGTGACCTAGCCATGGAGCTAACCGACTACCTGGCTGACCTCGATGCCGACCCTGACCGCCTGGCCTGGGTGCATGAGCGGCGCGAACAGCTACGGCGCGGCTGCCTAGAAATTGGCGGGCTGGGCCAAGTATTTGCCAATGTCGATGAGCTACTAGCTTTTGGCCAGCACTCCGCCGCCCGTCTAGCTCAACTGGATGGGCCGCTAGATCGCGAAGCAGAGCTAGCAGCTGAAGTTGAGCGCACCGGTAAAGAACTAAAAACTGTTGCCAAACGCCTAAGCCAAGCCCGCACTAAACTCGCTAAGCTATTAAGCCAGCAGGTCAGCGCCGAGCTGGAGGGTTTAATGATGCGCGGGGCTAAGCTGCAAGTACGGCTTGACCCGTTAGAGCAGCCCGGCCCTACCGGCATGGAAGAAGTAGAGCTGCTGCTACGCGCCCACCCTGGCGCGGCGGCACTACCGCTAGAAAAAGGCGCCAGTGGCGGTGAACTAAGCCGTATCATGCTGGCCTTGGAAGTGGTTCTGGCACAGCACACCGCCACCAAACGCCACACCTTCGTCTTTGACGAAATTGACGCCGGTGTTGGTGGGCGCGCCGCCGTAGAAATCGGCCGTCGCTTAGCTGCCCTGGCCCGTCACCATCAGGTGATTGTGGTTACGCACCTAGCGCAAGTAGCCGCCTGGGCTCAAACCCAACTGGTTGTAGTCAAACAGGTGGGACAAGCCAGTAATGAAGCCACAACCACCGCCGTCGAGACCGTAGAGGGACCTGAGCGAGTGCGGGAACTGGCGCGAATGCTATCAGGACAAAGTGACTCACAAACGGCTTTACGCCACGCCGAGGAGTTACTTGAACAAGCGAACATGGCACAATCGAAACTGTGAAGCTACCCTTCCGTAAAAATGCAGCGTCCACCGCAGACCTATCACAGGGTCGAGTGCGGGTAGATACGCGTACCAAGAATCTAACCAAACGCCTACAACCAGGCGAAATTGCCGTCATCGACCACGGCGACCTAGACCGGGTAGCCGCCGAAGCCCTGGTGGAATGCCAGGTGCGGGCAGTTCTTAACGCCTCGCCGTCGGTGTCAGGGCGTTACCCCAACCTAGGCCCAGACGTGCTGCTAGACAACGGCATTGTGCTAATTGACGGCCTAGGCCCAGACATCATGACCCTGCATGAGGGCAGCCAAATACGCATTGAGGAAGACGGCCAGGTTTTCTCCAAATCCGGCAAGCTAATCGCCCAGGGCACGCTACAAACCAAGGAAAGCGTAGCCCAGCTGATGGACCAAGCCCGCCAGGGCTTATCGCACCAGTTGGAAGCCTTCGCCGCCAACACCATGGACTATATGAAGCAGGAACGTGACCTGCTGCTAAACGACGTGGGTATGCCTGAGCTACGCACCAACTTCTCTGGCAAACATGTGCTGGTAGTGGTGCGTGGCTACAGCTACAAAGAAGACCTAAAGGCGCTACGCTCCTACATTCGCGAATATCGCCCCATCATCGTTGGTGTAGACGGCGGCGCTGACGCGGTTATGGAAATTGGTTTCAAACCCGACCTGGTAGTTGGGGATATGGACTCAGTTTCCGACAAGGCCCTAAAGAGCGGCGCCGAGATTATTGTGCACGCCTACCGTGACGGACGCGCCCCAGGGCTATCTCGGGTAGAAGAACTAGGGGTAGAGCACACTGTCTTTGCCGCCACCGGCACCAGCGAAGACATCGCCATGCTGATCGCTGATTCTGGCGGCGCCCAGCTGATCGTGGCGGTGGGCACGCACGTAACCTTGCTGGAATTTTTAGACAAAGGCCGTGAAGGCATGAGCTCCACCTTCCTAACCCGCCTTAAGGTAGGCTCCAAACTAATTGACGCCAAGGGCGTTTCGCAGATCTACCACACCCGCGTCTCTAACTGGCAAATTATGTTGCTGGCACTAGCTGGACTACTAGCCATTTTCGCGGCGCTATACGCTACACCTGCTGGTCAGACCCTATTAGGGCTGCTGGCGGCCGGTATTGATGACATGGTTGATACCGTGCGCTCATGGGTTGGCCTACGCCCCACCACCCCCAATATTTAAGGACTACTGCCATGATTGACTTTCGCTACCACCTAGTTTCTTTGATCGCGGTGTTCATGGCGCTAGCTGTCGGCGTGGTGTTGGGGGCCGGCCCCTTGCAGGGCACGCTCGGCAGTGCGCTATCTGACCAGGTCACCCAGCTACGTGCAGACCGCAACAACCTCTCACGTAACCTGGAAACCACCCAGAAAGCCGTCAACGACCGCGACAGCTACATCAGCGCCAGCTCCAAGACCCTACTGGCAGGGTCTTTGTCTGGGCAGCGAGTGGCTGTGGTGAGCCTGCCGGGAGCCAATAGCGACGACGTCGACGCTACCGTAAGCGCCCTGACCAACGCTGGCGCCACCATCAGCGCCCGCGTAAGCCTAACCGACGCTTGGGTGAGCAAGAGCCGCGAAACTTTCCGCTCCACCTACGCCGCCCAGTTTGCCAGCTACCTGCCCGGCACCGTTAAGGCCGCCAGTGGCAACGAACTGCTGGGTCAGGGTCTAGCCGTAGCCCTAACCAGCCCCGAATCCCAGGGCTCAAACCTGCAGGATCTACTCACCGCCTCTGAAAACCCCCTGATCAAGGTGGAAAGCAAGGACGGTGTTGCCGGGCGCATTGTGGTAGTAGGCCCGCGCTCGGTTGACCCCAAGAGCGTCAACTCCTCTGAGATTGCAACCCAAAACACCAACTGGCTCACCGCTCTGCGTGGCGTCAGCTCCGTGGCCCCCACCGTACTGGAGGGCGCCGCTAACAGTGACACAGACCTAGTTTCAGCCGCCCGCAGCGCCGGCACCACCCTAACCACCGTGGACAGTGTGGGCTCAGCACCCGCCGCAGTTACCTCCGCCCTGGCCCTGGCCAACGCCAAGGCAGCCACCAAAGCCGCCTACGGTTTCGCCGCTAACGCCGACGCCCTCATGCCCGGCGTGGCCAAGTAGCAGCCAAGTAAAACAGGAGCAAATAAACAGGAGCTAGCCTTATGCGCCTTAGTATCAGCCCCCGGCAGCTGCCCGTAGTGGGCGCCGGCATCGGGGCCTGCGCCGGCCTTGGCTATGTGCTGCGCCGCAAACACATTAAAGCCAGCCAATGGGAGCGCACTAATTTCCACGGCGCCACCGTGAGCCTACGCGGAGGCGTAGCCATGGCCGGTGCCAGTGTGGCTAGTGCCGCCGTGGCCAGCGCGCTCAGCGACCAGCCCCGTGCCGCCCTGGGTGGGGTAGTAGCTTCATTGGGTGGGGGCCTGGCCGGCTATATCGACGACGTCGATCAAGGCGCCCACGACGGCGGCAAGGTAGCTAAAGGACTCAAAGGCCACCTAGGCGCCCTAGCCCACGGGCAGGTAACCACCGGCGTAATTAAAATTGCTGGAATTGGCGCTAGCGCGCTCGCGGCAAGTGCCCTGGTGGGTTCTAAAGCCACCAGCGTGGGCGGGAAAGTATCGGACCTGGCGCTAAATACGGTGCTGATTGCGGGCACCGCTAACCTGGCGAACCTGTTGGATCTGCGCCCGGGGCGGGCGCTTAAGGCCACGGTGCTGGTGGCTACGCCGCTAAGCTACTTCAGCTGCGCGGCTGCAAAGCCTGAGGCTTCAGCCTCAGGGGCTAGTGCCCAGCGTTTGCTGGCTAGCGGGCTTAACGCCGCCGCTATCACTGCTCTGGTGGAAGACCTACAAGAAACCACCATGCTGGGAGACACCGGCGCCAACGCTGCCGGCGCCCTGCTGGGTACCTCCCTGGCAGCCAATGACTCCTGGAAATTGCGTCTGGGGACCGCCCTGGGCGTGGTGGGTTTGATTTTGGCTTCTGAGAAAGTCTCGTTTTCTAAGGTGATTGCCGCCAACCCGGCCCTGAACTGGCTTGACCAGCTATGGCGTCGCCCGTTGTAAAATCTCGCGGCGCCCACCCGGAGGATGAAGGCCTCACTTCTGCTAATCAAGGCGCTAAGACCGGCTCCTCTTTGGGAGCTAAAGCAGGCCAGGTTGGCACCTTCACCCTAGCCTCGCGACTGCTGGGATTTTTGCGCTGGGTAGTGCAGGCCGCCACGGTTGGCTCTGGCGCTATGGCCGGGGCCTACAGCTCCGCCAACCAGATCCCCAACGTGTTTTACGAGGTGGTGGTGGGTGGAGCCCTGGCCGGCACGGTAGTGCCCCTGCTGGCCGGCGCTATTGCCCACGGTAAACGCGAAAAGGTACGTGAGACTGCTAGTGGCCTGCTAGGTTTAACCCTGGCAGTGCTGGTGCCCCTGGCAGTGTTGATGGCGCTATTTGCTGAGCCCCTGGCGCAGCTGCTGGTCACCAGCGACACTCGCATGGGCGCCGATAAGGCCGCAATCACCTACTGGGGTGGCAGCCACCAGCTAGTGGTGGCGTTTTTGCGCATGTTTGCCCTGCAAATCCCGCTTTACGGCTTGGGAGTGGTGCTCACCGGCGTGTTGCAGGCCTATAACCGTTTCACCTGGCCAGCGCTGGCCCCGATTTTTTCCAGCCTGGTCGTGATGCTCACCTATGGCATCTATGGCTTACTTATAGATGCAGGTCACTATGCTCAGGCGGTGCTTACCCTGGGGTGGGGTACAACTGCGGGCGTGGCCGCGCTGAGTTTGCCGCTGCTGTGGCCGGTGCATCGCCTAGGGTTGGGGCTGCGTGCACGCCTGCGTCTGCCTGCGGGTACTTTCACCCAGCTGCGCTCACTGGCCGGGGCGGGGATTGCAGCCCTGATTGCCCAGCAGATAAGCGTGCTAACGGTGGTGGCGGTTGCGCGTCGCTACGGCAGTGCCGGCACGATCGCTATCTACCAGTACACCCAGGCTATCTACGTTTTGCCCTACGCAGTGCTCGCCGTGCCCCTGGCCACGGTGGTATATCCGCAGTTGGCGGCCCGTTTAGCGGCTAAGCATGTTTCACGTGAGACAAAGGATCTAATCGCTAACTCCACAGCTTTGGTTACTTTGGCTGCCTGCGTGGGCTCGGGTGCTTTGATGTTGGGGGCGCCGGTGGCCCAGCAGGTATTTGGGTTGATCACCGCCGTGGACTATATGGGGGCCGCGCTGGTGGCTTTCGCCCCGGGCTTAGTGGGTTACGCCCTGATCTATCAACTCACCCGGGTGCTTTATGTGCTCGACGCCGCCCGTAGCGCCGCCCTGGCTACTTGCCTGGGTTGGTTGGTGGTGGCCGGCGCCAGCTGGATGTTCAGCGCCAATGCTAAAGGCCCAGCGGTGCTGGTGTATCTGGGCGCTGCCTCCTCAGCTGGTATGAGCCTGGCTGGGGTGGCTTTAGCACTGGTATTAGCGCGCCGGGTAGGGGCTAGAGCCTTGGTGCCCAGCTTGAAAATCGTGGCGGTGTATCTGGTGGTGAGCGCACCGGCATTAGCGCTAGCACAGCTACTTGACCCCACTAGTGCGCTAGGAATAGTGGGCCTGTTAGCTTTGGCTTTAGCCGTAGCTGGCGTTATAGCCCTAGGTGGAGTCCGTTTGGTACCTAAAAGCATTAAGGTGTTGCGCTTGCGTAAAGCGCTGGCTAAAACTGATCAGGAGTGAGCATGACGCGCGTTTTAGAGTTAAGCGCCCAGGCTGCTGGGGGAGTGCGTGCACACATCCGCCAGGTATCCCAGCTGCTAGCCAAAGACGGCCATCAGGTTTTGCTGGCGGGACCTAGTAACGTTATCTCGCCGGCCCCCGACGCTGTGGATGGTGCTTGCCTGCGCACTTACCAAATCGATATTGGCGCCCGCCCTTCAGGCGCTGACTTAAAAGCGCTGCACCAACTAAAACAGCTGGCCACCACCGCCCAGGTAATTCACGCCCACGGCCTGCGCGCCGGAGCTTTAGCGGTGCTGGCCGCTAAGCGTCTATCTGCCGCCAAGCGCCCGCGCGTAGTGGTGACCTTACACAATTTGCCGGTAGGCTCAGCCCCCACCCGCCTGGTAGGCAAGGCCCTGCACCTAGTGGTGGTTAAAGGCGCTGACTATGTGCTCACTGTAAGCCCAGATCTACTCGAAAAAGCTAAACAGCTAGGTCTAGAGGCAGGGGAAATCGCGGTTGTGCCCGCCCCGGCGCGTAGTCTCTCGGACTGCGCCGGAACGGCCAGCTCAGAAACCGACTTTGGAACTACTGCCAGCTTAGACCCCGCCTCTGGCCCTGGAGCTGGTTCTGGTGTTGACTCCGGCTCTGGTTATGGCGCCAGTTCTGACACTGACTGCGACGCTGCGCCGTGCCTGCTTACCATTGCCCGCCTGGCCCCCCAAAAAGGCTTAGACCTGCTGCTAGAAGCAGCCACTCTAATCAAACAACGCGGCATTGACTTCACCTGGCTAGTGGCGGGAGACGGCCCCCTTAAAGCGCAACTAAACCAGCAAATTGACGACGCCGCCCTACCCGTTAAGCTGCTGGGGCGCCGTGAAGACATTGGCGCTCTGCTGTCCCAAGCTGATGTGGTGGTGCAAACCTCTTACTGGGAAGGTCAGCCCCTAACTCTGCGTGAAGCCATGCAAGCGGGCCGCGCTATTGTGGCCACCGATGTTGGCGGCAGCGCCTACACTTTGGCCGGCTGTGGCCAGCTGGTAGAGCCCCAGGCAGGTCCGCTAGCCGACGCCGTCGTCGCCGTAATCAGCGACCCTAAGCGGCGCGAAACCCTAGAAGCAGCCTCGCGCGCCGCCGTCGCCAAAATCCCTGGGGAAACACAGCTACGTGAGCAACTAGACCGGGTCCTGGCGCTTTAGTGACCGCTGTAGGGGAGTAGGCTGGAAGTCCGTGATAGATGCATACGGAAACCACGGCCACGTAACTCGACACATTTTTGTAACCGGAGGCGTAGTTTCCTCCCTCGGTAAAGGGCTAACCGCCTCCAGTCTGGGGCGACTGCTACGCTCACGCGGACTAAGCGTGGCCATGCAAAAACTAGACCCTTACATCAACGTAGACCCGGGCACAATGAACCCCTTCCAGCACGGCGAGGTGTTCGTAACTGAAGACGGCGCCGAAACCGACCTAGACATTGGTCACTATGAGCGCTTCTTGGATGTAAACCTATCGGGTAAAGCCAACGCCACCACCGGGCAGGTCTACTCAAACGTAATTGCTAAAGAACGTCGCGGCGAATACCTAGGCGATACGGTACAGGTCATCCCGCATATCACCGACGAAATCAAGCGCGTGATGCGCGCCCAGGCTGAGCCTGACAGTGACGGCAACGCCCCCGACGTAATCATCACCGAAATCGGCGGAACCGTTGGTGACATTGAATCCCAGCCCTTCCTAGAAGCCGCCCGGCAGGTACGTGCCGACATTGGCCGCGCCAACGTAGCTTTCGTGCACGTATCCTTGATTCCTTTCCTGCCCGCCGCCGGCGAGCTCAAAACCAAGCCCACCCAGCACTCGGTGGCGGCCCTGCGCAATATTGGTATCCAGCCAGATGCGCTGGTGCTACGCACTGACCGGCCCTTGCCTGAAGGCATCAAAGGCAAAGTGGCGCTCATGTGCGACGTAGAGCGCGAAGCCGTAATTGAATGTAAAGACGCCGCCTCCATTTACGAAGTTCCCCCCACCTTGCACCGTGAGGGCCTAGATGCCTTCCTGGTGCAGCGCCTGGGGCTGACCTTCCGTGACGTGGATTGGCGCGAATGGAATGCGTTGCTAGAGCGGGTGCACTCGCCTAAGTACCGCGTTGAGGTGGCGCTGGTTGGTAAGTACGTGGATCTGCACGACGCCTACCTGTCCGTCTCTGAAGCTATTAAGCACGGCGGTTTTGCCAACAATGCCCATGTGGATATCCGCTGGGTGGCTTCTGACCAGTGCGAAACCCCTAACGGTGCGCAGCTGGCCCTGGCCGGGGTGGACGCCATTGTGGTACCCGGCGGTTTTGGGGTGCGCGGCATTGAAGGCAAGCTGGGGGCACTGCGATGGGCCCGTGAACACGGCGTGCCCACCTTGGGTATCTGCCTGGGCCTACAGTGCATGGTGATTGAAGCCGCCCGTAACCTGCTGGGGTTAAAAGCTGCCGCTTCCACTGAGATGGAAAGCGAAACCCCTGACCCGGTGGTTACCACCATGAACTCACAGCGTGAATTTGTGGAAGGTGAAGGCGACCTGGGTGGCACTATGCGCCTGGGGGCTTACCCGGCTAAGCTCACCGCCGGCTCAGTGGTGGCCCAAGCCTATGGCACCTGCGAGGTTAGCGAGCGTCACCGTCACCGCTACGAGGTCAACAATGACTACCGCGAGCGCCTAGAATCTGTGGGCTTGCACGTGTGTGGTACCTCTCCAGATGGTAGTTTGGTGGAGTTCGTGGAGCTGGATTCTAAGCTTCACCCCTACTATGTGGCCACGCAGGCTCACCCTGAGTTTAAGTCTCGCCCCACTAAGGCTCACCCGTTGTTTGCGGGCTTGGTTAAGGCGGCTTTGGCTCGGCGTAGTGAGGTTTTTGCTTCGCCTAAGGCTCACTCACTGCCGCGTGAGGCTAGCTTGCAGGCGCGTGAGGCGGCCGCAGCTAAAAATGGAGAGGAACGCTGATGCAGTTGCGTGATGAGCGCGATCTTAGTCGGGAGCTGGTAAGTCACCAGCGTATGTGGTCTGGGCCGGTGTTTGCTTTGGATGCGGACACGTTGCGTCTAGAGCCGGGTGCGGATCCGATTGGGCGCCAGTATTTGGCGCATCATGGGGCTGTGGCGGTGGTGGCTTTGCGTGAGGGTGAGGATTCTTCTCAGATCGACGGCGCCCCTGAGGTGCTTATGATCCGCCAGTATCGTCACCCGGTGCGCGCTAACCTATGGGAGTTGCCGGCGGGTTTGATGGATCATGCGGGTGAGTCTGCTTTGGTGGCGGCTGAGCGTGAGCTGCGTGAAGAGACTGACATGGAGGCGCTCACTTGGCACACCTTGGTGGATGTGTTTTCTTCGGCAGGCTGTTTGACTGAGTCGCTGCGGGTGCTGCTGGCGCGGGATTTGCGTCGCGTGGAGCGTAACGATTTTGTGCGTGAAGATGAGGAAGCTGATTTGCGTCCCACCTGGGTGCCTTTGGCGCAGGCGGTGGATGCGGCGTTAGCTGGCCAGATTCATAATGCGGCAGCGGTGGCTGGCTTGCTGGCTACGGAGCGGATGCGTGCAAAGGGCTGGCAGGGGCTGCGTAGTGCGGATGCGCCGTGGCTGCGGGCTCCTTATGGCTTTGAGGTTGAGCCTGAGCTTTAAGCTGTTAGCTAGCTGTTTGGCGCTGTAACTGGGGCGGGGTTGCTAGGGTGGAAAGTATGAATGATTTTTCTGCTTTGGCAGCCTCGCGCCGTTCTGTGCGGGCTTATTTGGATAAGCCGGTTAGCGCTGAGGATTTGCGCGCTATTCTCGACGACGCCGCTAGTGCCCCCAGCTGGTCTAATACGCGTGCTTTCCGCGTGGCTATTGCACAGGGGGAGCAGGCTCAGCGCCTGCGTAAGGATTATGTGGAGCGGTTCGATAAGACGCTAGATATTCAGCATCACAAAGCTATGGCTGGCGCTAAGGCGGCGCTGCGGGGGGATTTGCCTGATGGGGATTTCCCGGTGTGGAAGCCTTACCCCAGTGAGCTGCGCCCGGCCCAGATTGAGGTGGCTAAGCTGCTGTATGGGGCTTATGGGGTGGAGCGCTCTGATCATGCTGGGCGCGACGCCGCTAATAGGCGTAATGTGACTGCGTTTGATGCGCCGGTGATGGGTTTTGTGTTTGTTCACGAAAAGATGCTGCCTTGGTCGGCTATGGATGCGGGTTTGATGTTGCAGACTTTGTTCTTGTCGGCTAAGTCGCGTGGGATTGATTCGTGTGCGATTGGGATTTTGTCTACTTGGCGTTCCCCGGTGGAGGCTGAGTTTGAGATTCCTGAGCATTACAAGCTGATTACTGGTTTTGCTTTGGGCTATCGCGATCCGCAGGCGCCTATTAATGCCATGGCGGCTCCGCGCCCTGCGATTGAGCTATTGCCTTCCAAACACTAATTTGTGCGGTCTAATTAACCGCTCTTTGGGCTTACGTCACCTGCCGGTAGGTGGTGGCGTAAGCCCTACTTATTTAAGGACATAGGTCCTTATCTGCTATGCTCGCTGCTGGCCAAATGTGGTCAAGTGTCCAGTTTGGGACCGGCTTGGCGTAGGGGAGTGGCTAAAGCGTGAAATTGTGCAGGTAAAGCTAAGTTAGGTTGAGCAAAGTTGGCGTGTTTCCGCTCTCAACAAAGCGGTTTTAGTATTTATGCAAGCCTAATCTTCGCTATTGTTGTGGGTGCCAGGTATGCTGGAAGCGACCAGGATATATGGCATCCCTAAGTTAGTTGCGGGCGATGCGTAAAGGAGGACCAATGAACTACGGCGACGACGCTGGCACTAGGGCTAAAGTCCTTGATCTCATTGTTGAGAAGGGGCCTATTACAGCCGCCCAGCTCGCGCGCGTACTTTCACTAACCCCAGCCGCAATTAGACGTCATATCACCGCCCTAGAAAACACCGGTCAGATTGAAGTACATGAGCGTCTAGCGGCAGGTAGACGCGGACGCGGGCGCCCCGCACGCCACTATGTAGCCACCGCAGCCGCCCGCACCAACCTCCAAGAAGGTTACTCAGAACTTGCTAGTCGGGCCCTTTCCTACCTATCCCAAATCGCTGGCGAAGACGCGGTAGATTCCTTTGCTGCAGCTCGCGGGCGAGAGTTAGAGCGGCGCTACAGCGGCGTCGTCGAGAGCGTAGGCAAAGACCCGGCAGCACGCGCACGCGCCCTAGCGGACGCACTTAGCGCTGACGGATACGCAGCCACCGTTCGTGAAATCGGGGACGGTACCTTTGCGGTCCAACTGTGCCAAGGCCACTGCCCGGTACGCGAGGTAGCCGGCAAATTTAATGAATTATGCGACGCGGAGACCGCTGCGTTCTCCAGGCTACTAGGAGTGCCGGTACAAAGACTGGCCACCCTAGCGGGCGGAGAACATGTGTGCACCACCCATGTGCCACTAGCGATGCCTACCGTGCGCGCCAGGGCCATCAGGCACCCACAGGAGCCTGCAAACTTACGCAGGCAAAAGGAAGGACAACGATGACAAGTACCACGAATGAGGCACAACGTAGCGACGAGGAGATCATTGCGTCTATCTCCACGTCCTACGACTACGGGTGGCATGACTCGGACGCCGCCGGCCAAAGTGCCAAGCGTGGACTGGACGAGCAGGTGGTACGAGACATCTCGGCCATCAAGCAAGAACCGCAATGGATGCTCGAACGCCGCCTGAAGGCATATGAAATTTTTGCGCGCAAACCCATGCCCACCTGGGGTATCGACCTATCCCAGCTAGACATGGATCAGGTCAAGTACTATGTGCGCTCCACTGAGCGTCCCACCAACAGCTGGGACGACCTACCCGAAGACATCAAAAACACCTACGACCGTCTAGGCATCCCCCAGGCCGAACACGAGCGTCTGGTGGCTGGTGTGGCCGCGCAGTACGAATCTGAAGTGGTTTACAACCAGATCCGTGGCGACCTAGAAGAACAGGGCGTTATCTTCGTCGACACCGACACCGCCCTCAAGAAGTACCCCGAGCTGTTCAAGGAATACTTCGGCACCGTAGTTCCCGCCGGCGACAACAAGTTCGCCGCCCTAAACACCGCCGTATGGTCAGGTGGCTCCTTCATCTACGTGCCCCCGGGCGTACATGTAGAAATCCCTTTGCAGGCCTACTTCCGTATCAACACCGAAAACATGGGCCAGTTCGAGCGCACCCTAATCATCGCCGACGAGGGCTCATACGTGCACTACGTAGAAGGCTGCACCGCCCCCATCTACTCCACCGACTCGCTGCACTCAGCCATCGTGGAAATCGTGGTCAAGAAGAACGCCCGCGTTCGCTACACCACCATCCAAAACTGGTCTAACAACGTCTACAACCTAGTCACCCAGCGCGCCACCTGTGAAGAAGGCGCCACCATGGAATGGGTAGACGGCAACATCGGCTCCAAGCGCAACATGAAGTACCCGGCAGTATTCCTGCTCGGCCCCCACGCGCGCGGTGAAGCCCTCTCTATCGCCTTCGCCGGCGAAGACCAGCACCAAGACACCGGCGCCAAGATGGTACACATGGCGCCCTACACCTCCAGCCACATTGTCTCCAAGTCCATCTCCCGTAACGGTGGACGCAGCGCCTACCGTGGCCTAGTAAAAATCATGCCCAACGCGCATCACTCCAAGTCCAACGTGCTCTGTGACGCGCTACTAATCGACGAAATCAGCCGCTCAGACACCTACCCCTACGTTGATGTACGCAACGACGAGGTAGAAATGGGCCACGAAGCCACCGTCTCCAAGGTAAGCGCAGACCAGCTGTTCTACCTGATGCAGCGCGGGCTAACCGAAACCGAAGCCATGGCCACCATCGTGCGTGGCTTCGTCGAGCCCATTGCCCGTGAGCTACCCATGGAATACGCCCTGGAACTCAACCGTCTAATCGAGCTACAGATGGAAAACTCGGTCGGCTGACCGCGAGGAGAAGAAAATGAGTCAAAACCTAGCAACCGACCATTCCCAAGCCAAGCTCGTCGGGGCCCACTCACACGGCGGCCCGCGTTACGTCTCCAGCCGCGCAGACCGCAAAACCTCCTTCGACCTAGCGGATTTCCCGATCCCCACCAAGGAAGAAGAATGGCGCTTCACCCCGCGCAAACGTTTTGCCCCGCTATTTGACCTAGAGGCCGTCAGCGCCGCCAAAGACCAGGTAAAGGTAACTGCCAACCAGGTTGAAGGCATCAGCGTGCAAAACGTTGAGCGCACCGATGAGCGCCTAGGCCAGGTAGGCCAGCCCGGCGACCGTGCCTCCGCAGTAGCCTGGAACGGTTTCAACCAAGCCACCGTGGTGACCATTGGTGCCGGCGTTCAGGCAACACAGGCCCTGGTAGTGGAAATTACCGGCCAGGCTAAAGACGCCGACGACGCCGCCGCTCACCCCAGCGCCGGACACCTACGCATCATCGCTGAAACTGGCTCCAAAGCCACCGTGGTGCTCTCCCACAAAGGCATGGCCTACTACAGCCAGGGCGTCGAAGTTAGCGTAGCCCCCGACGCTGAGCTAACCCTGGTCACCAACCAGGAATGGGACGACCACGCCCTACACGCCAGCCAACACCGCGTCGAGGTAGGCGCCAACGCCACCCTCAAACACGTAGTGGTCTCCCTGGGCGGCGACGTGCGTATCAGCCCCGAACTGGGCTTTAGCGGCGAAGGCGGACACATCGACGCCTACGGCGTGTACTTCACCGACGCCGGACAGCACCAAGAACACCGCCCCTACGTGGCCCACACCGAGCCCCACTGCTACTCGCGCGTCACCTACAAGGGCGCCCTCCAGGGCGAGGGCGCGCACGCCGTGTGGGTGGGGGACTGCCTCATCGGCCAGGCCGCCCGCGGCACCGACACCTACGAGCTCAACCGCAACCTGGTCCTCACCGAGGGGGCCAAGGCCGACTCCGTGCCGAACCTGGAGATCGAGAACGGCAACATCGAGGGGGCCGGCCACGCCAGCGCCACCGGCCGCTTCGACGACCAGCAGCTGTTCTACCTGCGTGCCCGCGGCATCCCCGAGACCGAGGCCCGTCGCCTCGTGGTCCTGGGCTTCTTCAACGAGATCGTCGCCGAGATCGGGGGCCCCGAGGTCCAGGAGCGG
>ERZ651108.631-NODE-631-length-16973-cov-5.806183_pt1 | contig 16973 bp, 18 predicted proteins | sample MGYA00512173_ERZ651108 | MGnify/ENA metagenome assembly ERZ651108 | reverse complement strand
AAATTATTAAACTAGGAAAATATAAAAGCGAAATAGTAGATTCTGATAAGCTATTCTTGAATTTATTATCTGAATTAAGCAAAACATCAATTAACCCTTAGCCTAAGCTTTAAATACAGTAATATGATCACACATTCAGATAGTAGTCAAGATATAGTCTTAGATTTAAATAAGCTTCTGCAAAAAGTTAATTTTTATGAAATTTACTAAACCACTTTATTAAATTAAATTAGGTTACCAGTGAATAGAATTACGTAAATATATTTTTTAGAATAAATTTCTTATACACATTACAGATGTACTGTAAAATTCTATATTTATTATTCACAAATCTGATTTAATTTAATCACAATTAACAATACCGAAGTCTGAATAAGGAATAATCAGATATTTCTGTATTGTGAAGAGATTAATCAGTTTTATATATTGTTATCTGAATCATATACTCTTTAAAAAAGACGATTGAAAATATATACTTGATAATTTTTACATTTTCGAATAAAAACGAGGATTGTTTAATCAAATAGTCGTTTAATGGTAGTAGACTATAAACACAACTATTTCTGAAATAAATATTTTAATTGAGAATATTATTTGAAAAATACTTATAATTTCGCTAAACTTTTAATTGAAAATATATGTTGTTATTGCGTTAAAATGATTAAGCTTATATTTCAAATGTATTTCTGGATTTAATAAAACTATGTAAAATCAGAAAGATAATTTATATTTATCTAAATTTTTTTCATATATAGACAAGGATAATTGTGTTATCCCACATTATATACATTTGTACTTGTTGGAATGATTTTTAAACGAAATTCTTTAAACAGATTTTCTTGTTAAGAAACTTAATTGGATTAACTGTTGATTTTTTTTATCGTATATCTATACAAAAACACGATATGTTTAATTGTAATCTTAGTAAGAGTATCTGTAAAAATAGTCATGTTAGTACGTAGTTATTATTACGCTTCCTTATTGCTAACATGACATATTTTATTTTATTGATTTAATTTTTGTTAATTTTTTAGTGTATATAGTCCCCGAAAGGGGGCTATTTATATTATCCCTTCTAAATAAAAATATTTAATTAAACAATACTTAAAGTATATTATTTTTTAATTAAGTAAGGAGGGAAATTAATATGAGTGATATTAAAGAAGAGGCTATACGTATATTAAATCTGTATAATGATACTTCTCATAATCTATCATTTACGATATTTATGGCTAAAACTGAACGTACAAATAAAGAATTATACAATGCCCTATTAGAAGAACTGAATACTGGTAAATACATTGTTAAGTATTTAGATTCTACAGGGCTATAACAGGGAGGTGAATTTTTTTGAATAATAATATATATAACATTAAGAATTTTGGTCATGATGGACCTACTGAAGAAGAATTGAGACGAGAAAGAGAAGTTAACACTAAATTAGGAGAAATATTTAATACTAAATCTAATATTGAGAATGGTGAACAGAAACCTAGTAAATTCGTTGTAGTTGGAAAGGATCATGAAGGAAATGATATAGTAGTAAATACTGATCCTAGAGGAGAATTACAAATGTCTCCTGATATTATTAAAAAAGTAAATGATCCAGATTGGGTTAAACATAATAGAGAAGATGCTAAAAATAAACGTAAACAATTGCTCGATAACTGGTTCAATAAATCTAAAACGTCTGGTCCTATAGCACATGACTTTGTTAAAAAGAATGATCTATTTGAAATACCACAAGAATTCGTTCATATGTTAACACAAGCTGAAGATGATGATGAACAATTAGACGATAGATCTAAGAGAATAATAAAGGATGCTAGAAATAATTCTACAATAGTAGAACCTGATTTACTTAAAGGACTTGTAGATTCTATAGACAGTGGAGCTGGTTATAAAAATATGATATGGGTAACAGATTTTCTTAAATATTTGAAAGAAAGAAATGTTAATTTTCAAATGTTAAAGAATGATATGGCTGCCGTTAGAGTACTATATAACGAATGGCATTCTTTGAAGAGACCATCTTTACCAGTAATAATACAACGCTTAATAAAAGAATGTGATGAATTATTCTTTGAATGGTTAAAAGGACCAGTTGCAAACAAACTAGGAGAAGACGTTAAGAAAATATTAAGAACTGATACTGGTTCTAGAGTAGAGTTCCTTAGAGATATGGAAGTAGAATCTGGACAAAAATTATACACAATAGAAGATTTTATTCTTTTGAAATTCCAATTTCAAGAATACGGTTTACATAAAGAAGATCAAGAATGGTTCAATAGAGAAACTCAAATTCCAAATAGACCAGGCGTTACAATGGGTATCTATTTAGATGAATTTAGATTACGTACTGGTTGGAACTTTGAAGATGTGTATTATCATTATTGGAAAGAAGTTGAAGAAGAAAATAAACTAAAAGCAAAAAATGAAGAAACTATTGGAGATTCATCAGATGGAGTATCTTTAGTAGAAGGTAAAGAGAATGAATCTCAAATATTAGAATCTGAAAAACCAGATATTGTTTCTAAAGTAATTAATCAAAGTGATTCAATGGAATTTAATTATGATGAAGATGACATAATATAAAAGAGAAGGTGTAGATTAGATCTATGGATTGAATCTATTAAATATTATAAACGATGTTGTAAATAAATATTTTGGAAATTGAAGGAGGAATTAATGAATAATAATATAAACGTATTACCTACTAATTTAACACAATTTAGTAGAAATGAAGAGAAAAGTAAAGAAGAAAATAAAAATATAACAGAAGTAGAAGAAACTGTCGAAGCAGTTAGTGTTCCTAATACTGGTGTGCTTACACCAACCCATATTGAACCAGAAAAATCTTCTGAAGAAGTACAAGATATGAATAGAACAATAGAGGTTGATGAAGAAGATATCACTGTAGAAGGTGGTAATGAATATTTAGATGAAGTTATATTAGACAACTATGATAAAACTAAGCAAAATGATTCTATAACAGAATATGAATTTAACGATGAGGATATCAGAAATGTATTCTATGGGTCATCTTCTTTTCAAAATAAAAAAGAAGAAATAAAAGAAGGAGCAGATCTATTTACTGTATTTGACTTTTATAGAAAAGAATCTAGATATAAAGATGTATATTTACCAGTAACTAATGTTGCTGTTAGAATATATGAATTTAATAATCTAGATATATTAATAAATAAACTTAGACTAGAAAGTGAAAAAGATTTAAATTATCGTAGTAAAATTAATTTAGTTGGTACACAAACAAGAGCTTTTGTACAAGCTATATTCGATAATGCTGAATTTATTACATCTGATAAAGAACAATTAACACCTGTTCATTTTGAATTAATATCTTCTTTAGATGTTCCATTCTTAGTATTAGCCGCTACTGTACTTATGGGAGAAATTTATGATGCTACTAATGGAGCAAGTGGTCATAAAATAATGGATAGAAAACTTACTGATGAAAATGGAAATTCTTTAGATATATGGCAAGATACATGTGAAGAATGTAAGAGTTTGCAAAATCTATATAAGAATGCTGAAGAAATATTGAAAGCTCAGTATACAGATGAAATAGTAGATTATGCTAATAAAAATTATGACCCTAATGATACATTAGAAAATAATATTAGAAGATCTAAGAAAGTTAAAGCAAAAGGTGTAAGATACACTAAAGGAGATAAAGGAATTGAAACAGTTTTCTTAATGAAAGATCCTGATTGGATTAGAAGTTATGATTATGATAATGCATATGATAATTTCATGATTAACAAATATTTGAAAAATAAATATTTAAAAGATCTTCCTAAAAAATTAGGTAAAGAATGGTTGAATATGACAAATAGAGAAAAAGTAGCTAAAATGCAAGAAACTGTTACAGATTTAATAAATGGTGTAGATGTTAATGAAGATAGCTTATCTTCAGGTGAGTTAAGTGGATTAAGTAATAAAATGATGTTAGATTTCCAAAACTTCACTTTAGCTAAATATTTACATATGGTGAAAATAAATGATACTAAGAAATTAGATCAAAATAAAAAACCTACTAAGCTTAGTGAAATTAATATGGCTGATTATACGTTAGAACAAAAGATGATTTTCTTAGATAAATACATTGATGAGGAATTATCTGAAAAGATGTTTAAACAAATAGCTAAGTTAAGAGAATTCGGTAAAGAGACTATAGACTATAAATGGAAATGTACTAAATGTGGTCACGATAATGTTTCTCATTTAGATCCGATAATGTTTGTTTTTCTATTACTCCAGAGCAAGCAGTGGAAAAACGCAAGAGCGTTATCTACGATGTAATTGAAGCAATCACTAGATTTAATATAAGAAACTTCAGTGTACGAGATATAATGGGAATGCCACCTATTATGAGATACGAGTTTCTGGAGAAGTATAAACGAGAAGCTGAGATGGCAGCTCAGCAAAATCCATTAAATCAAATTCAATAAAAGTTACAAACATAGAAAGTATTAAAGTAAACAAACCACTTTTACTTTAATAAATCTACTTTCTAAAGTAAATTTAAGTCTTAGGAACATGATCTTCACTTCCTTAGTCATGTTTTTATTACATTAACCTTTATGTTGGGTATTTCCCAGATACCCAATTTTAAAGTTCCAATTTCATTATACCCCCGAAAAGGGGGTTTTTATTTTTACCCGTGACTTATTATACTGGGAAAATATTAAACTAATTAAATAATTTTATTATTTATAAGGAGGAAACGAAAATGAGTAGATTTGAAATCTATAATTATATAGGGTATATGAATGATAAAAATAATGAGGTTCCTGAGTCTCATGCTATCTCTATACCTGAAAAGGAGGATTACGTCTTTAAGTATTTAGAGGAAATTAAAGAATTCATATATAATATAGACAAAGAAGATTTTAAAAACTTTAATGATGAAGAGTATTTTGATAGAACTAAGGCTTACATAGATTTAGAAAAAGAAGTTAACGAAAAACATAATGGAATATTAAATTTTGAGTTAGCTGACAAATTTGTAAAAGCTTGTATTGTTTATAAATTGTCTTTATTAGATAAATCTATGAACGGGACTTTAAAAACAAAAGATGGTTTAAAAATACTCGCCAGTAAAGACAGGACTTCTCAAATACCAAGAATTATTATTAATTCCTATATAAGAGAAGCCTTGAATCAATTAGACGTTTTACACAATGTAGAATTTAGATGCCCTTAATTCTGGGAAAGTATATATAATATAAATGAAGAAATAAAAATAATATAAGAAAGGGTCCTGATTTTATATCAGGATGTAGGTGGAAAAAATGATTAAGAATGGTGTAGATTTGAGTGTAGGTATTAATGAATTGCTTAAAAATAACGTGTTGGTAAACATGACTCCTCATGAATTAAATATCGTTATAGATGATGAAGTTACTATTGCTGTTGTTCCTTCTGGTATTGTACCTCGTGTTTCTACTAAAATTGAAAAAATTGCTGATGGTATCGTTACAACTAAGATGGGGGATGTAGAAGGTCTTCCTGAAGTTGTTACCGGTAAGCTGTTGATAGTTAGTGCATTAGTTAAAGCTGCCTCTGGACGTGATGATTTGGTTAGTCCTGATACGAGTCCTACTGGTGCTGTTCGTGACGACAATGGTCGTATAGTTGGTGTCAGAGGTATTGCTGTTTAAAAACCTCAGGGTAGCTTCGGCTACCTTTTTTTTTAGAAAGGAACATTATATGATTAAAAAAATTGAAGTTACGCAAAATTATATATTAGACTTCGTCGATAGAGCTATAACTAATAAAATGACTATATTAGAAGTATTTGATGATTTGTTTTCTGCTGGCACATATGTGAACGGTATAAGAGTGAATGGAGATATATTAGAACTAGACTTTAGAGATGATACTCCTTTTGAATTATTAGAAAAGGATTATATATGTTACGATACAAGCTTTCCCGATATGGGTAGACAAAATCAGAGATCACAAATAATGGTATTGAAAATAAAAGAAATAAAGAATAAGGAGAGAATTATGAAAAAAATAGATGTATTGGATGAATTAGAAAGATTAACAAATAAAGCAACGGAAGACGGTAAATCAAAAGATAGAATTAGAGATTATGGAAATTTATATGTTTATATAGATGACAAAACACCTTTTTTTAATATAGCAGCAGACGTCAGTGTAGGTGGATTAGAGTACAAGTCTGGAGTTGCACATTTTGCAGAACATATGTTATCAGCTAATCCATCAGAAGTAGATATATTCGTAAAAAATAATATATTTAATAACGCGTCTACTTCTATATTAGATACTAGATATTATTTAGACCAAACTGGTGCACTATTGACTAATATACCAGAAAATAAAGAAGATGTTGATGAGTCTTATGATAAGTTATCGAAAGAAATTAATGATTATATAGATGAATTCTTTTATTGGTGGAAACTGATTAAAAAATATTATTTAAAAACAATTAGTAAAGATGAATTGGATATTCTAACTAAAGAATTTGAAAGACATAAATCTGTAATTAAAGAAGAAATAAATATGGATAACAAAAAGTTAAGAAACGATATGACAAATCAGTTAGCTTATTATTCTAATATAAAATTACCAGAGTGGTACAAGGGAGTACTTGGGTCATCAGAAGATTTAGATAATATAACATTGGATGATATAGCTGAATTTTACAATAAATATTACAAATTAAATTCTGTAAATATTGCATTTAGTATACCGAAGTCAATAGTTGTATATCATAATGAATTCTATAAAAAATATCTAGAACCTAAACTAAAAACACTTAAAGAAGTTATTCTTGTGGACAACAAATTTAGAATATTACCTAAAGATTCATTATATTATATAAATTATAAAGAAGATTATGATAAAAATATAGATACATTAGAAATAGAATATAGTGAACATTCTAGAGTAAACTTTGCTATGAAGACACCTGATCCTAAAACATTTTCTGAAAAAGCCGGTGTACCAGAAAGATTTGTATTAGACTTAGGTGTTACTTTGGAAAACACTATTTATGACCAAGTTACATCTAGATTAAGAAAAGATGGATTAATATATGGATTATTCTTTTGGAAAAATAGAAACTTAGGATTAAATACTGGTGCTAATAGATTACAATTAATGTGTTATACTAATAACCATGATGAAACTATAGAGAAAACTATGGGCGTACTTAAAGATTTAAAGATGACTTTAGAAAATATTATTACTGATGATAGATATGTATTAAAAAGTGTTTTAGAAAACAATATTAATAAATCTTTTAAACAATTTACAGACATGTATGACAGAAAAGAATTTGATAGATACTTCAAAGGCGTAAATTATCCAGATTATTTTTATGAAACTTTCTATATAATGAATTCTGCTATGGATGGTAAATATGACATTACGAGATACGAAGAAATCGTAGATGCTTACTTAAAAGAATTTAAAACTAATTTAGATAAAATTCATATATTAAAATGTGTACCAAAAATTGAAGAATAATTTAGATGATGATAATTTTTTGAAAATATATATAATATAATTGATAAACAAATAATATCCTACAATTCACAAAAATCCCAAGACTCCATTTATTACAATAAAAGTAATATTTAGAGCCTTGGGAATAAAAAGTTATTTATTTATCTAAATTATTTTTTAAAGGAGGTTAGTGTTATAAAAATATGAAATTAAGGAGGTATAAGATTTATGGAAATAAAACAAGAACCTTTTCTATTGAAGGTTTTAACTGGGGTGGCTAATAGCAAAAGTAAACAAAAATTATCTAGTATATTAAAAAGATTACCGTATCATTTAAGAAAGATTGCTTTATACAGAGAAACTAATGATGGTAATTCTTTAGTCATTATTGATGTAACAAGCGGTATTACTACAGTGACACATATATATTTAGATAAAATAAAAGACCTTATTATCTCAGCGAGGTTTTTAGATGATGAGGTAAATGTATTTAGAATATTATTGAAAAATAATAAACCTTTACCAGATATTATATTAAAAGATGATAACGACTTTATAACATTCTTAAAAGACTATCATTCATTTAGTATAAGGGTAACGTCTAGTATAAAAGATTTATTAGACAAAAACGAGTTCACATTATTAACAAAATTATTAGTAGAATAAAAAAAATAAAACAAATTAGGAGGAAATTACTATGGCTAAAAAAACAGCAGTGAGAAACACTTTCGCACAACCAATATCACCAATGGCTCAAAACCTATATAATGCGTTATTGAAAAGAAATGAAAGAGACATTTTAAATGAAGCGGATCCAAAAGTTACTTACATTACAGATAATAATATGCAAGTAACAAAATTTATTTCCCTTGGAGGGGATATGGAAAAACGTGAATTCAAGACAGAAGAATTTACGTTTATGGGACAAAAGGTAGTATTACCTTATGAAAAGGTAAATTACAACGTTGTAGATATTCAAACTGGGAAAGTTACACCAGCTACAGTTAAGTATCTAGATACAGAAGATACTGAAATGGTAGCAGAGTTATTTAAAGAATTCTACAGATTAGCTAATTTCCTAGTATCGCAAGAAATTGCAATGAAAGGATTATTACCTGCACTTACAGAAAAAGGTGAATATGTAGTAGATCCAAAAACAGGATTACCATTAGTAGGAGCACAATTCTTAGAAAGATATTTCGGATTAACTCATGCTGCATCACAAGAAGAAAAAGCTACAGCTAATGCTATATCAGATATTCAAAGATGGGCATACGGTTCGTTCGTGTATCAAATTAAAACTTCTGAAGGATTATGGAGAGAAATTCATAATAAATTAAGAAGTGGAGAAATTACTAAATATGGTGTAGGTCCTACATTAGATAATATAGGTGTAGCTGATTTTCGTGTATCGGAAGATGCTATAAGACCTAATCATTATGTATCAGGAACTACTGCTCCTGACAGACCTACATTTGATATGAGTAATAACAAATATAGATCTGATTTAGTTAACATCTTAGTAGGAACACAAAATGGTCAATTTCAAGCGACACCACAACCAACATCATTGCATACAGGACCACAACCTTCAGTAGTAGCTCAAGCACCAACACAAGGTCCTATTCAACCAACTACACCAAAGGGTGCGAAAAAAACAAATATTAACAAATAAATAACCAGGCCTCCCGAAAGGGAGGTTTTTATTTAATTGAAAAATAAATTAGTAAAGTTAGAGAAATATCAGTAGACACTGCCCTCACTTTTGGTGACACGTCTAAAAATCAACATAATACTGGGCTCAATTTTGAGCCCACGTTGAAAAAATAAGACAACGCTGAGCTCAAATTTGGTGGCACGTTGAAAAATTAATAGTGTACTGCACTCAAATTTTACGGCACATCGGAAAACCAAGACGAAAAAATAATTAGGAGGAATTAAAAATGAACAATTTATTAGAAAAAGTGGAAAGAAATATAAATAAAATGAAAGAGGTTAGTCTTACAATCTTAGGCAAAAAAGATATGAAAGAAGTAGACTATGCTTTAGATGTTCTTAAAGAAAAGATGAATTCTTATATAAAAGAACATCCAGAAAAAGCAAATGTTGTCGAAACATACGATCCTGACAACGGTAGTAGCGTTAAATCTGTAGGGTTGGTTATAGAAGATACTTTCGTTAGTGCCTATATAAGATCTGAAGACTTACACGTGTCTTTCACTAAAAAGAATTTAGAAAATGAATAATAGGAGGAAATGAAAATGAGTACATTAAAGAAATTAAAAAAGATGGTAGTAATAGAGGATAAAAGTGATAAGTTAGTTGGAACTAATGTATTTTGTACATCTTTAGATTTAGCTAAAATAATAGGTAAAGAACATTTCCATGTTCTTAGAGATATAAAAGATACTTATGAAAAACTAGTAGAGTTGGAAAATAATGGGAGTATAACGGGATTTATTCCTAAATATATAACAGAAGATGATAAAATGTTTGAAGATGTTAGTAGAGTTTATAAAGAAGATGAAGTTAGACAAAATTCATCAGGCACTGCCCTCAAATTTGGATGCTCCTCACAGAGTCAAGATAGCACTGCCCTCACTTTTGAGCCCACGTTGAAAAATCAAGGCGAAATACCTGAAAAAGTTGTAATATCAGAGTATTTCCCAAAATTATTAAAGAATTTTAGAGTAGTTAGAAGTCAATATATAAGTGATCAAAATAAAACCATGCCTATGTTTGTTCTAGATGAAGTTTTCTACTTATGTATGATGAACAGATACGATGACTTAATACGTTATTATATGGCTAAATATTATGTAGAGCGTACAAAAGAAATAAGTGAAAAACCAGAAAATTTAGCTTTGTTGTCACCAGATCAATTAGAAGATGCTAAAGACATTATAAAGAATAATAAGAAACCTAAACAAAAAGGTGCTGTGGGTATAGGGACAATGGATGCATATTTTGGAACTGAATCTTGGTTAAAGACAAATTGGAATATCTACAGAATGGAAGAAATGGAAAAAATATTAAAAACTTTTAATGTTGCTTCAGAAAAAATGAATTCGCTAATATTTGAAGAGTCTTATTCTAATTCGTTAATAGTTGCAGAAACTACAGGTAAGATACACTACAATGTAATAAGAGACGTTAAATCTATTATGGATAATTTATCACAAAAGGGCATATCTAAAGAAGAAATAATAGAACACTTTAAAGAATCTAGTTATACTGATGCTAGTGGTAAAAGTAATCCTATGATATCTTTAGATAAAGTTGGATTTATAACACTATTAGGTAGATACAGAACAGAAGTTAACTATCTATTAGCTGAATTTTATGTATATAATACAGCTACACATATTGAGTATGATGATTTAGTTAATTTAAATATAGCAGCTATAAATAAAGCAATAAATTTAAAAAAGAAAATAAAATAATTTTTATGAGGTAAATATCATGAACAATGAAATTATCGAAGTTAACAATCGAATGAATGGAGGAAACAATCCATTTGAAATATTTAATTATAAAAATTTAGGGTCGGTGAGAGTGAGTGTAGATTCATTAGGAAAAGTTTGGTTTTGTCTAGTCGACGTTTGCACCATATTAGAGCATTCTAACCCGTCGAAATTAGCAAAAAGATTGCATCCAGATGGGCTAACTTTAATTCAGGTCACAGACAGTTTAGGAAGATTACAAAACGCCACTTTTGTGGATCAAGGTAATCTTTATAAAGCTATCGGTAGAAGTAGTAAACCTGAAGCACAGAATTTCATGGATTGGGTTTACAGAGAAGTTTTACCAAGTATAAGTAATTACGGTGGATATACGCTAGATTTGAATAATATGACTCAAGAACAAATGAGTAAATTAACACCGTTTCAAATGATTGGTGCATTAGCTTTCTCTGTAGACAAGATAAACAATAAAGTAGAGACACTTTCTAATACTGTAAACAATCATAGTAGTCAAATATCAGGAATTAACGAGCATATAAACATGATTGAAAAGACTGCTTATGCTTCTATAGCAGATATAGCTAGATTTAAAGGAATACCTGTAACTTTGGAAACTGCACAAAAATTAGGAGTTATAGCTACTAAATTATGTGCCGAACGTGGTATAGATATTTCGAGTAAGCCTCACGACGTTTTTAACTATGTTCATACATATCCAATATACATATTAGAAGAAGTATTTTCAACAAATTTAGGATGTTAATAAAAAATAAGACAATAGAGTGAATTAATGTAAATAAAATAATAGGAGGAAATTAAAATGATTGAAAAATTAAAACAAAATGTAGAAAGAATCAGTGCGATTATGAAAGAGGTTAGTTTAAACATAATCGGTGAGGAAAATAAAGATATCAATGATGCTACAGACTTGATTAGAAAGTGTGCAGAAGCTACTATAGAGAAATTCCCTGACCACGAGACAATTGTAGTGAACCTTAATCCAAGTGAGATTGATTCAGTGGATGAAATTAACCTATATATTAATGAAAATATGGCTAGAGTTCGTATAGATTCTGACGACTTGACATTGGAATTTACTAAAAAATTAGGAGGAATTAAAAATGAGTAGTATTTTAACATTATTAAATGACACAAGGGAATTATTAAATGCAACAAAGACTTTACCTGATGACATGGCAGAAGCTTATAAAGAAGCTGGAATAGAAAGAACTGGGTTAGATGTAGAACTAGGAAACTTCTTTTCGTTAAGCGGTTATAATGTAGCTCAATTATTTGGTGTCGGTTTAGGAGATAAATTATACAGAGTGCAATCTTTTAAAATCGAAGATAAATGGTATGCTACAATATCAGTTAAAAATGGATTTGTCTTTAACACAGATGTATTCGAAGACCCCACAACTTATGATACAACGGTGAAGATTAAAGCTGGGTCTACAGTAGAGTTCAATAAAACTCATTTAGAAATCTTTATAGAAGCATTAAAGGTAGAAGAGTGGGATGAAGTTTATAATATAGGAGAGGGTAATGAGTTACCTGATATACAACACAACCAATGTGTAGCAATCTATTCACCATTGTTAGGAATTTAATTACAGTAAGTTATACGGGAAAAATCCTGTATAACTTATTTTTTTGTCAAGGAGGTATGAAAATGATCAAATTTAAGAAAGGTGATATATTAAAAGATTCAGAGAATTTACCAGATGCTACGTTTATAGTAATACCAGTTAATACAATAGGAACAATGGGAAAAGGATTAGCTAAACAATTTGGAGATAAACATCCTAGTGTGAGAAAGACCTATAGGAATATGTGCCAATTTAATCAAATATCTAGAGGAGGAGATATATTTATAATTAAAGATTTTATAATGTTTGCTACTAAAGAAAATTGGAGAAGACCATCTAAGTATTCTTATATAGCAAAAGGATTAGAAAATATTATAGATCATTTTTGTGATATAACTAATGAAAGATTAAACGGAGTTCTAACTATAAAAATTCCTAAATTAGGATGCGGTTTAGGAGGATTGGATTATGATATAGTAAAACCGATTTACGAGGAGTTCGCTAAAGACATAATTACATCTAGATATTTAAGAAACTCTGGAGAAACAATAATCGAAATCTATGAATAAATTTTAAACACATTTTATATAATTTTGAAAGGAAGTGAAAACAATGTCTGAAAAAATAAAAATAAGTACAGGAAAAATTGCAAGACAAGCTGGAGGTTCTGTTGTTATAAGTTGTGGAGGAACTGTACTTTTAGTTACAGCCACTCGAAGTAAAGATGTAAAAGAGGGACAAGATTTTTTTCCACTTACTGTGGATTATATCGAAAAATTCTACGCTTCTGGAAAGTTTCCAGGGGGATTTATAAAAAGAGAAACTAAGCCAGGAACTGATGAAATATTGATTTCAAGACTTATTGATAGACCGATTAGACCACTGTTTCCAGAAGGATTTTTAAATTCAGTGCACATTGTAATTACGGTTATTTCTTACGATGAAATTAATTTTCCAGAAAACTTGGCAACTATTGGAGTTTCGGCGGCACTTGGATTGTCAGATATTCCATTTGCAGGGACAGTTGCTGGAGTTACAGTCGGTTATATTAATGGAGAATATATTTTAAATCCAACATCAGAAGAACTACTAGAAAGTGAAATTCATCTTTCTGTTGCTGGAACTAAAGAAGCTGTTACAATGGTAGAAGCTGGAGCAAGAGAAGTCAGTGAAGAAGTTATGCTTGAAGCTATAATGTTTGGACATGAAAGAATTAAGGAAATCTGTCTTGAACAAGAAAAATTCTTATCTCAATTTGATGTAAAAAAATATGAATTTGAGAAAAAAGAAGTTCCATCTGAAATAAAAGAATTTATTGATTCATTTGAAAATGAAGTAGAAAATGCGATTATGACTCCTGGAAAACTGGAAAAATATGAAGCGATTGACAATTTGGAAATTGAGTTATTTGAAAAATATTTGGAAAAATTAGAAAACGAGCAAAATGAAAATCTGCAAGATAAAGACTTTTTGAAAGATTTAGAAAAGGATTTTAAAGGATACTATAGAGATGTTGAGAAAAAATTGGTAAGAAATGCTATTTTATATAAAAAATATAGAGCAGATGGAAGAACTACGACACAGATTAGACCGCTTGATGTGGAAATTGATACACTTCCTATACCACATGGTTCAGCTCTATTTACAAGAGGGGAAACACAGGCACTTGTTGTTGCAACGCTTGGAAGTAAGGAAGACGAGCAAATTATTGATGGAATGGAAGATGAAAGCAGAAAAAAATTCTTCTTGCATTACAATTTCCCGCCATATTCAGTTGGAGAAGCAGGATTTATGAGAGCACCTGGTCGGCGTGAATTAGGACACGGAAACTTGGCTGAAAGAGCGTTAAAATATGTTATGCCAGATGAAGAAACATTCCCTTATACAGTGAGATTGGTTTCAGAAATTACAGAATCTAATGGTTCATCTTCACAAGCAACTATTTGCGGTGGTTCACTTGCACTTATGGCGGCTGGCGTTCCGATAAAATCAACGGTTGCAGGAATTGCGATGGGACTTATAAAAGAAGGGGAAACATTTACTGTTTTAACTGACATTCAAGGTTTAGAAGACCACTTGGGAGATATGGACTTTAAAGTCGCTGGAACTAAAAATGGAATTACAGCAATTCAAATGGATATAAAAATTGAAGGAATTACTAGAGAAATAATGGAAATTGCGTTAAAACAGGCTTTGGATGGAAGAATGTTTATAATTGACAAAATGGAATCTGTAATTTCTTGTCCAAGACCAGAAGTTGCTAAAAATGCTCCAAAAATAGAAATATTTAAAATTAATCCTGATAAAATTGCTGGACTTATCGGTCCTGGTGGAAAAAACATAAGAGCGATTATTGATGAAACTGGAGTTTCTATTGATATTGAAGACGATGGAAAAGTTTCAATTTTTGGAAATGATGCTGAAAAAATGGCAAGAGCTTTGGAGCTTGTAAAACTTCAAACACAATCAGTTGAATTAAATGCAATCTATGAGGGAAAAGTTACAAAAATTATGAAGTTTGGTGCTTTTGTAGAAGTTTTACCAGGAAAAGAAGGACTTCTTCATATTTCTGAAATTAGTGATAAAAGAATTGCAAAAACTGAAGATGTGCTAAAAGAAGGGGATATTGTAAGAGTAAAAGTAATTTCAATTGAAAACGAAGATAAATTTAATTTGAGTATCAAAGCATTAAACAATAAATAAAATTTAAATTAAAGTTAAGGAGTGATGTTTATGAATTTACCTAATAAATTGGCAACATTAAGAATAGTTTTAGTTATTCCTTTTGTTATAATTTTGACATTGGCATTAAAATCTGAAAAATCAGGGATTGAAATAACTATGAGAATTTTGGCGACAATTATTTTCGCAGCGGCTTCGATTACGGACTATTACGATGGGAAAATTGCTAGAAAATATAACTTGATCACAAATTTGGGAAAACTTTTGGATCCACTTGCCGATAAAATTCTTGTAATTTCAGCTTTAGTAACACTTACAAAATTTGATGAAATAAGTCTTTGGTTTGTGCTTATAATTATTTTTAGAGAACTTTTGATAACAGGACTTCGTTCGATTGTAGCAGCAGAAGGTATTGTAATTGCAGCGGGAAATTTAGGAAAATGGAAGACATTTATTCAAATGGTTGTTTTAGTGATTATAATTTTATTTCCATTAAGTTTTAAAATAAATAATATTTTACTTTTGATTCCTGTTATTTTGACAGTTATTTCAGGAGGAGAATATCTTTTAAAATGTAAGAAAATTTTAGACAAGTAAGGAGAACTTAAAATTGAATTTTTTTCTAATTGCTGATATAATTAGCGTGTTGTTAGATATTTATGAAACCATTATTGTTTTAAATGTTTTGGGATCTTGGATTGACCCTTTTAGTAATTCAGCTTTTTTTAGAATAATTAAAAAAATTTCTGATCCGTATCTTAAAATATTTAGAGTAAATGTTCCAATTGGAGGAAGAACTTTTGATTTTTCAGCCATTATTGGACTGATGGTTTTAGAATTTGTAAGAAGTCTTTTGGGGATGTCTTTTTAAAAAAATAATTTTTTAGAAAAAATGTTGTAATTTTGGAAGTAGCATAAATATAAATTTTGAAATGGCAATTTTTTTGGTTGCCATTTCTTTGTTAAAAAAACTTTTTTAAGGAGGGAAATTTTGCAAAGAAAATATAAAGAAGTTTATTTGGATATAAAAGAAAAAATTATAGATGGAACTTTTAAATCAGGAGAATATTTAAAAAGTGAAATGGAACTTGCAAAAAGTTATTCGTATTCTAAAGATACGATAAGAAAAGCACTTTCAATGCTTGAATTAGACGGCTACATTCAAAAAATAAAAGGGAAAAATTCTCGTGTTTTAGAATATGGACGATTTAAAAATAGTTTGTCAAATTTGCAAACTTCAAAAGAATTAAATAAAATTGAAAAAATTGACATAAAAACAAATCTTTTAAGTCTTTATGTCATACAAGGTGAAAAAGAAATTATGGAAATTTTTGGAGTGGATGAAAAAGTTGATTTTTATAAGGTTGTAAGAAGCAGAATTTTGGACGGAGAAGCACTTGAATATGAAGTCGCATATTTTGACAGAAGAATTGTGAGATTTTTGAATAAAGAAATTATTCAAGATTCAATTTACAGTTATTTGGAAAATGAACTGCATCTAAAAATTTCACATTCCAGAAGAGAGATAAAATTTCGCGATGCAACTTGCTGTGAGAAAAAATATATGGATTTAGGAAAATGTAATATGGTTGTTGCGATAGAAAATTATGCATATCTTTCAAACGGAACATTATTTCAATATGGAATAACTTCTTACAAACCTGATAAATTCGTGTTTTCAACAGTAGCGAAAAGATAATTTTAAAAATAAAAAAATAAAAAATTTTTAAATTAGGAG
>ERZ651108.625-NODE-625-length-17048-cov-9.695110_pt1 | contig 17048 bp, 31 predicted proteins | sample MGYA00512173_ERZ651108 | MGnify/ENA metagenome assembly ERZ651108 | reverse complement strand
CTTCACGTTCAGATTCTTCAATTAGGTCTAGGGCGCATAAGATGGGTTTGGTTGTTACATCTGCGCAGGCTAAGTTTACGAGTGATGAAGAGCGTCTAATCATGCGCTGGTATCCAGTTTACGGTAAGAACTTCTCAAAGTGGTCTACCCTTATTCCAGGAAGGACTAAGGACGAGATTGCTTATTATGCAGAGCATAATCTGGCACTTGATCCGCCCGCTATTAAGAAGCGTGGTCGTTCTTCTACTTGGAACGAACTAGAGGACACTCTTATTAAGACTTATTACCCTGTCTATGGTGGAGATAAAGAGATTTGGGACGAGTATCTTCCTAATCACACGGTTGACGAGATTAGAAAGCGTGCGCAAAGACTAAGTGCGCAGAATAAGAGCCGTATTTGGAGCGATGGGGAGATTGCATTGCTCAATGATTTCCTCACTAAATTTGCAAAGATTAGCGACAAATCCCTAAAGCAGGTCGCTTCTAGGATTTCTACCATTGCAAAGAATAATGAGTAGTGATGCGTACCATGGTTAAAGATGAGCGATTTGAAAACTGTAATCTGACATGGAATGATGAAGATTACATTAGACTTGAAAATAGCTATGCTTACTTTTCTCAAAACACTCCAAACGAGATTTGGGAAAATGTTTCAACATATCTAAAGAGGACTCCAAAGGCTTGCATGAATGCTTGGTATCGTATTCACCGCAATAAGTCTTATGTGGATAAACATGACTGGACACAAGAGGAAATTGCTATCCTTAAACATTGCATTGACAACAAGGAAAGCATGAAGTCTATTTCAGAAAAGCTAATGATTCCTCCATACACGATTAGGCGATTTGCGAAGAAACTCAACTTCATTGGCTTTAGTGAAACATATCCAGACGTTGATTCAGATAGCATTGATTTTATTTATGCTTACGCACCTCTTTGGCACGTTTCAAGTGAAAAGTGGAAGAACAAGTTTCCAACTATGACCTCTATTGATATTCAAAAAATCAAGAGGACATATGCTCCAAATCGATCACGAAAGTCACATCTTGATTATGAGGAAACACTAGACTTGTTTGGCGAGTGCATCAACGGTGGTTCTTACGGACAAATTACTAATAGATATAACAATACGCACGAGAAAAAGTTGTGCCGTACTGACGTATACAAGTATTTGTCAAACATGGACGTTACACCAAAATACAATAAGAGTCATTTTGGTGACGTTGATGTTTATAGACAACTATCGCTTTTGTGTACAGATATTCTCTGCACAAGTGAGGTTGGCGATACTATGCTAAAGGTCTTTGCAGCAAACATTCCTGGCGAATTGTACAAGCTGAAGGACTTTGCCCGTATCTATAAAATTCCAGTAAAAGATGTAATGAGTTTTGTGTTTTACAACTATCAGAATTTCACATCAAATATTGGAATGGCATTTAACTTAGAGGAAAACTAATGAGCAAAACTGCACCTAAGAAGTGGACTTCCGAAGAAGATGCAATTCTAACTAAAATTTTTGAAGATAACCCATGTACAGACACGATCTCTAATTATATTGAGAAGAATCTTTATCTACTGCCCGGCAGAACGGTTCAAAGCGTAGACGGTAGAAGTAGATTTCTTGGATTGAATAAAAAGTTTATGGGAAGCTACAGAAGAATTATCGTTGACGAGCGGGATATTTGGGAAACGCTAAAGATGTTCTTTTTATCCAGCTACCCCATATTACCTAGAGCCGACAAAAAGCAGGTGCTAACTTATGAGGGTGGATTTAAGCAGGAAAAGTCTGCAAAATTGATTGTAGACTTTATCCACTCCCGTGGTTGTAAACGCATAGCTACCTGCCCATATGATGAACAGCAACGAAAAGAGTTATACAGCATTGTTGCTAGACTTATGCAAAAGGATCAGAGTATTGCTGACTTTGTGTTAAGAATGCCCGTAAAGACAAATCCTATTGATTCTGTTTTAAGGTATGCAGAGTCAACTAATACCACCTATATTGAAGCTATCTCTACAGCTTTGTATCTTCATGTACTGCAGGCGTATATGCTTGATGAGAATAAGCATGAATCATCTATGTTTAGTACAGCTAATGCGTCCTTTATGTGGACTCCCGAAGAGGATCAAGATATTAGGCAGCATAGCAAAAAGTTTATCCATTTCGATCCGTTTGAGTGCGAGATTGTTAAAGAGTATAAGCGTGGAAGTCATGCTACTTCAGTTAGAAGAATTTATCTCAATAACAAAGATGACAAGCAGATTAAAATTGCAAAGCGACTTGATGAGAAGCACGAGATTAGTCTAAAAGACTTCTTTGGCTACTTCTTTGGCTACTTTGCTACAGATAAAAAGACGGTAGACGAGCGTTTTGAGCAATACAGGCAAGACAAAGGCATAAGTCTTTCTATTCGCTCTCTAAAAGATGTTGCTTCCTCTTTGCGTGTAGGTGTACAAGGCGTTGATAGAGTCGCTCTAGCATATGCTCCTCAGATTAGCCTTATTCTAAAAACGGCAGACGATTTCTATAGACGAGAAGTTACTGTAAATGATATTATCAATGACAGAGATAAGTTTATGAGCGTTGTTGACAGATTATCAGACTTTAGCGTCGATAATAGCAAGAAGGTTTTGTATTCAGCTATTGTTAGCGAAACAGTAAAAAGGCAGATAGAGCATGATTGTTAAAAAAAGAAACGTCATAAGCATCGTGGCAACTCTCTTTGTCATTGTAAGCCTTTTGGGTACATTCTGTACATCTGTTTATGCAGATGAAAGTCCATTAGATATGAAAAAGACTGACGTTGAGATTTCCTCGGGTGCATATCAAAAAGATATCAACGCTACTCCACAAAAAGACGATAGTAGCAATCAAAAGGTTGAGCCTGTTTCTAACGAAACAAGCGATGAAAGTAACGTGACTTTAGAGGTTATTGATTGTGCTAAAGAAAAGGCTCAAAACGAGGTTAATGAAAGGGAAAATACAAGCAACTTTGGAATTATGTTAGGTGCTTGTGCTGCAACTTTTGTTATTGGTATGGCGATCTTTATTATGAACAGGACTGATTAAACTATGGCACTTATTCCACTAGAGAACACGAAAAAGTTAATAAATACCCTCAACTTAAAAATTGCGTTTGTAAATGAGGTTTCTAATGACATGAAACAGTCTGTAATGCCCTCTTACAGCCGAAGTGGGGACGCTTGTATAGATTTGCGAAGTCGTGAGGATATTACCCTTAAAAGCGGTTGTAGTGCCTTGGTTCATACGGGCATCATGGTTTCTGTACCCGTTGGGGCGGTCGGACTTCTTTATGCTAGAAGTGGCAATGCTCTTAAACATGGTATAGGTCTTGCAAACGGCGTAGGCGTTATTGATAGCAATTATCGTGGAGAGATTGGCGCAATTCTCACTAATTCCTCTAAGGATGATTTTGTTATTAAGGTTGGAGATCGTATCGCACAGTTTATGGTAATTCCTATACCAACACTAAATCTTGTGGAGTGTAGCAGTCTATCCTCTACAAATCGTGGTGATAATGGATTTGGTAGCAGCGGTAAATAACTTTTAAGAAAGGTAGATATGAATCACGTTATTAAAAAGCCTTACATTATTGTTAAGCCTACAAAGAAGTTTGTTAACAATAAGCGAGGACTTAAAAAGAGAGATATGTTTGCGGATAGGCTAGATACCGCTCTATCAATCTTGCCACAAAGCATGATGAATAAAGTAAAGAGAGTTACCTCGACTACAGCAATTCTGCAACTTCAAGAATATGCACTAGTTCATTTAAGAATCGAGCAGATGCACGATGCGTCTGTATTCCTAGTTTGTGAGATTGATGGTGAAACATACACTATTCTGGAAACAGACTTACGCAAAAACAAGTGGGATGATATTGACAACATCACACGAGCAGCAACCTCGCAGACATATTTGAAACAGATCGTAAAAGAATATGTATCTACATTAGAAACAAGTGAGTAATGTATACCTCTAGGCTCAACAACAAATTAAACTATCTAAAGCCTAATCACAAATTAGACAGGATAAAAAAGACTCGCAAAATGAGGTTTGACGAGCCTATTGAGGTTATTTACAAAGAGTTAAGTCTTGAAGAGTCCTATAAAATTACTGGCTTGCATGAAATGCTATGTAAGATTAGCTTTTATCTGAACGACAAACTTTTTAGCATTTACAGCCTGCGAGAGTACATTACACCGCTCTCAAATAAGGTAAGTTCGTTTGATTTAGAGAATTCAGCAAGACTTATTTCTTTTACGCCTGCTTATGTGTACAACAAATCGCAGCTAATTTGCTTTGACATAGTTCTTGAAGTCTATCGTGATGGCTATTATTAAGTTTTGACAACACTAGACATTGTGTATAAAATATACATAATACGTTGAATTTTATTTTGTTAGGAGTTTTATATGGATGGCGTAATCAAACTTTTGCAGGGACTAGGACCAGACGTTCTGAACGTAATTAAGGTTGCTATTGGTATTATCGGTGCAGTTTTTGTTGCTCTTATGATTATCGATGCTATTATCCAGTTCCGTAAGGATAAGGACTTTAAGACAGGCTTTAAGTACCTGGCAATCGCTCTTCTTATTGGGGTTGTCGCTATTGCTGGTTTTGGCTTTATTTCCGCAATCGCTACCACCGTTGCACCAACCTCCATCGATGGCGTTGGTTCTATTGCAACAAATTCGACACCGCTGCATTAAATTAAATTAGCATTAGCCGTTTTAGCTGCCCTTATGACAACACAAGGGCAGCTTTATTATGCACTTAATGGAGGATTCTTTGGATATACATAGTAGGGGCATGATTGCCATTCTAATAATTGTTGTAGTAACTACTATTCTATGTGCTGCAATAAAATCTATAACTTCAATTTTTAGTCATAAATGATATTGTGTAATTATTATGTTGTTACACAATATCATTATCACTTGATATATACTATTGATATAGAAAGTTCTTTTAGAAGAAAGGAATGAAATGTTTTCTACTATAGATGGCTGGGAAGCATTGAGGGATGTACTGTTTTGCTTTATGGTCTTGTGGTGTATTTTTACAGTTGGAGTAGGACTGTTTAAGGTGCTTGCAAAAAAGCACCTTACAGATAGAGAAAACAAGGTACTGGAAGTTGCTCACTTGGGGTTTATTTCATTTCTAATTGTTATTTCACTTGCAACCGCCATATTTAGTAGCTTGTGTATTTGCATGAAATCGCACGATGAACAGCAAGGCTCACAGCAAGACAATGCCATTCCTTTGGAGCAAGAGATGGTGGCATATAGATATGATGACGGCGGCAGGCGTACCATCACAGACATAAAGAGTTATAGAACTATAGTCTATATGCCAAACGGCAGCGATATGGCTAAATAGGCTTCAGCAAATTATACTTTGTGTAGCTATTATGAATTTCATAATAGCTACTTTTTAAGTGTATAATATTTGTGTAAAACAAACTCTTACACAAAAAGGAGAAAGATATGAATTGCACCAAATTCGATATAGATATTGTGGCTACAGGTTCGTCCGGCAATATGACGATTGTTGATGGTTGTATTGCTCTTGATTTCGGAGTCCCCGCAAAGGTACTTATGCCCTATATTGATAAGCTATCCGCAATCCTTATTACGCACAGACATGGCGATCATATGAATCCACCTGCATTAAATGCCCTTGTAAAGAATCGTCCAGGACTTTTAAGAAGCGGTTTATATATCAATCAAGATACTTATAACACAATGGAGAAGAAGGCAAGCAAAACGCTTACATTCTTTAATTGTGACAACATTATTAGCGCAGGGGAAAGATTTACCATTAGCACTACAAACGGGACATATGAGGTTGAAACATACAAAATGCCCCACGGTGATGCAGAGAATCAAGCGTTTGTTTTGACTAATTCATATGGTGAAAAGCTACTGTATGCCATTGATACAGAAACGCTAGACGCAATTCCTCTTGATATGAAGTTTGACGTATTGCTTGTTGAGGGCAATTATGACGAACAGCAAATAGAGGAAGCCTTACTTTCAGAGGACGCAGGACACGCATTTAGGGCAGGACAAAATCTAAGACATCTGTCTGTACAGGCGTTTGATGACTTTGTTGCTCACCATGCAAATCGCAATGCTTACGTTGTGCAGATGCACGAGAGTCTTGAATTTGGTGCTATGAGTGGTAAAAGTGCTTACAATCCTCGTGCATAATTAGGGCTATTTGACAAGTCGCCTTTGACTAGCACCTTAAAAATTTTTATACTATCAATATGTAATGCCGTTTATTCAGAATGGAGAACAGATATGGGCGTACATATTGACCGACCTTATGCAAACAAGAAAACTATCGCTAGAGAGGTTGCAAGTCGTGTTGGCATTTCCAACGTTAAGTCTGAGGAGTACATCAATACTCTGATTGACGTTTGCAACTCTCACCTAGAGAATGGCGAGGATGTAAAGCTATATCCATTTGTAAACTTCAAGTTCTACAATTCACAGAAGGCAGATGGATCGATTTACTCCTATCCAAAGGCTTATATCTCAACTCTTGCTAAGAAGTTTGCTAGGGTTACAAAGTAGTTTTTTATTATTCGTTTTGGGCAACGTAAGGCACATCATATATATGGTGTGCCTTTTTAATGTAGATTATTCTGAACAGATTATAAATAGCTAGTAGCTTTATAATTATCTATGTACTAGCTAATGATTGGAGAAATCTACCATGAGTATTTGGATGGAACATGATGAAACAGGCTGGAAGGACGATTGCGCTGATTTAGATGTATTTGGTGAGTTGGAAACTATTTACGTTGACGAGATCGGTGCAGTTGATAGGGTTCAACATACGAATGCTATTACTCTAAAATTTAGTTATCCATCTGTTTATATCGTTGACCTTTTTTATGATGATTTGGGAATTTATCAACGTTACTCTAAAAAATCCGATGAGGTTTTGACTGACGCTATTGAGGTTCTTTGCGAGGATGGAATTATCCTAGATGATATGCTCAACAGGTACTTTGATGTAGAAAAGCAAGGTAATAGCCTTGTTGGAATTGAAAAGGACGAGGAATGGTTTGCACGAGATATTATTGAAGAATATTGTGATAGGTGTGTAGGCATTCCCCCTCTGTTTACTAATTTTTGTGACGGCGATTCTTTTGAAGAGTATTGGAGCGATCTTGATTCTTACGACAAAGAAACCGTTGCTAAGGCTATGACTGAAGAAGCTGGATATACTCTAGTTAAGGAAGGAAAGTATGATGTCTAAAAGCGGTGTAGAAGCGTATATCTATCTTGATTTTTACTCTAACGAGTTCTATACAGAGGATGAAATCAATAAGATGACTGGGGTCGATTGTAGCGATGCTACATTTGAAAATCCTCTAATTGTCAATCCTAATCAAATCAATGGCGTTTCTTTTGCGATTGCCAAAGAAGATGCTTGGAGCGTTAAACATCGTATTTTTCCTATTTTGGAAGAAGTTTACAATGCCGAAGGTGTTGAGTTTGATTCTTGTAACGAAATGAAAGTAATAATTGAAGTTTTTAGACATGGCAGTAAGCCAGAGTTCTTTGTCGTAAGAAAGCGAATGCCATACTATTTGAAATTTATCGTATCTGAAGATACAGAAATGGCTAAACGTATTTTTAACTCTACTATGAGTCGTGCCATTAAGAACATTCGCAGAAGGCTTGATTTTACGTTTACAGAGGACGTTGTAAATGTTCTTGTAACACCACTTGACGGGAGGATGTAATGTTGCTTTTCAACAGTGCGGACAAAGAATTTATAAAAATTACACTAGCAGTTAAAGTCTATGCAGACGGTAATATTGAACGCTCCATATTTGACAATCTCCTTGGTGAAGAAGCACTAGCAAAAACTGGGGAAACTACCGTTAGATCTTCAATGATTAAAGATTTAGACTTGGATTTTGGCTATAACGAGAAAAACTATAAATGTGCTATTTCTGATATTTACAATCAATTACAGGATCTTTATAAAGACGTTGAAATTGTAGACGAGTCTAGTTTAACTAATGATAAGAGTCCTGTTATGACTGCTATTTATGTACGTGATGACGATGCTACAAAAGTAAATGTTGCACAAATTCATGTTTTGCTTATTTCGTTTGTAGTTGATATTTGTGACGCAGACAATGCTGAAAGAAAAGTCAAGGGCGATATTATTTCTACTTTTGACTTCAACGGTATCTATGTTGACTATGACGAGGACTTTATCGAAATCGAAACGAAGGAGATTTAGAAATGAGCGACTATAGTTCAAGGACATATACTATTGATGAAATGCCTGCAGATATTAAGCAGGAGATTGATATTGATATTAGCAAGTCCGATTTTTGTACTGTATTTGACAGTCTTGAAGATTATGCAATTTATGAGGTTGATGAGGGTTGGTATTCTGGCTGCGTAGACTTAAATGTTGACTATCACGGCGCACCAAATCTCTCGTACTATATTGATTATCAAGCACTTGGCATGGCATTGTCACAGACATGGGATGAGTCTTGTAATTGCGTTCTTTCAGACGGTAGAGTAGTTGTTTTGAGTTAAATGAGGAGAAAATGAAAATCTACACAAACGCAGACGATCTGCCAAAAGATATTGTCGAATACATTAAAAGCTGGTCTATTATGGAGTGGTCTGCTCTCCTTAATGAGAACACCTATAAAAAGCTAGTCTTGCTTGATGGCTATAAGGAATTGGGCGTTTACTGGTCGAAAAGGAACGACAATCATACCAACACTAACTCTAGGTATAAAAATATGCTTGAAGCGGTTAGAGAGGGTTTTATAACCTATAGTGAATTCGGACAATTTGTAGCAGATGAGTACGGATGGGATGATTTTGAAAATTTCTATTTAGATAATGAGCGGTTTTTGTGCGCTGAGTATTAAAGTCTAAGGTTAAAGTAAACCCTCAAGTTCAACTTGAGGGTTTTTCTTATTTTGCAAACAGAAATAGCCAGGCTTTATCAATGACTGGAAAATTCAAAAGACAAGAGAGGGAAAGTAGTGCTATCGGAGTCATCCATAAAGTGACCTTTTCTAAAAGATCCTTCATAAACTCTTCTTCACCCGTTGAGAAGAAGCCTTTAGATTTAACCTGCTTAAATATTGTTGAGTTAATAATAAAAAACAAAACTGTTGATAGTGCATAAATAGCAAACAAAGTTTTCTCCATCTTATTTCCTCACTTATCCATTAAACATAGTTGAAAAAATATAATGTAAGACAAAAATCGAACCCGTCAAACCTGTCGCAGTTAGCATCACATAAACGTCAAAAATAAAATCCCTTTGACAACTAGTAGGCTTTTGTCTTTTTGACAACCATCGAATTGGTAACGACATAATGATGGCAAACACAATCATGCCTATACCAAGTGGCAACTCTAATAGCAATGCTGCATAAGCAAATTTTTCCATCTTATTTCCTCACTCTACAACCACAATAAGGACAATAGTCAAAATTTGGTATCAACTCGTTACCGTGCGCAACCTTCTTACGAGTAAACCAACCATCTTCACCTTCCTCACCAACCATCATGATGCCACCGCATTTTGAGCAGTAAGCATTTTCATGATTGTATGGATCTTCTATGGTGTAGTCACTACACTCATTGTCGTTTTCGTCATACCATACGGCATAACTCTCTGGCAAAAAGTCACAGGTAGTATCAATAAGGTCTGCTAGGGCAGAACATATCTCTCTGTCATACTCATCATATTCAGCTACCGTAGTATCTTTTGTAGGGTGTAGACGAGTACCAAAAATCATTTGATGAATATCATCAATATCAATAGACATCCATTCCTGTTTAGCTAACCTACGGAGTTCACAAGCTACTTCTTGACGCTTGTCCTTAATATCCTTAATATCCATACCTAGTCCTTCTTTTTAGCATTGAGGTGCTCGACTGCCTTCTTGATATAAATACGAAGTTGAGAAACAGATGCCTTCAGTACATCATCTAAAAGATCTTCCTTCACCCACGCATCATAAGGACCGTCTAATACTTCTTCAGTAGTTGTGAGTAAATCATAAAAAGAATATGGAGTACCTGCTCTTGCTACAGAATAATATTTTTCATCGTTATCATATGAGAGCAAAATATCAAAAGTTTCCTTCTTAATTTTAATAAATGGCTTTCTATCGCCATAATATTTAATACAAGCCAACTTAGTGTCGGTCGCAACCTTCAAAAGTTCTTCATCGTTCATTCTAAGCATATCTTCAAAACTATACTCAGAATTCAAACTAAACTTGTTAAGTAGATAATCGGATGTAATCTCCGCACTAACAGCATTCGTGCGGACATAATCATATACAGGCAAATTACCAAGACTCTCAATGTATGCCTTATGCTCATCTTCCTTTGCACGCACTTCGTCACAGTAAGCAATCGCTTTGTCACGATCGTCCTCTGCCTTAAAAAGGCATTGAAGGAGGTACTCTTCTGCGGTCTTTGCGTTTCTACAATCCTTATTAGTTGACATGACAGGTTCCTTTCCTTGTCGTTTAACTTTTGCTAGAAACATATTACTACAATTTTGTGTAATTCATAATATCTACACAAATAAACATTGAGTAATTATTTGCGCAATTCAAAACAAGATTTCAATGCTTATAGTGTAAAATAGTTACACGTTTCCTATTATGAGAAAGGGTATTATTTTGTCTATTATCAAGACTCAATCTAATGTACAGGTTACTTGTGGTATTGCCACAACAAAGTCAGAAACACGAGAGCAAAATGATTACTATGCTACCCCCCCCAAGGCAGTAGAAATGTTGCTAGATTTGGAAACATTCGATAAGAATATTTTAGAGCCGTGTTGCGGAGAAGGTCATATATCAAACGTTCTAAAAGATGCTGGGCATATTGTGACATCTTCTGATTTGATTGATCGTGGATATGGAGAGGTTAAGTCTATCTTTGACTACAAGCATTTTGATGGCGATGTAATCACTAATCCTCCCTATAAAATTGCCCTAGAGTGCCTAGAGCATTCATATGAGATTATCAATGAGGGAAATAAGGTTGCTATGTTTTTACGCCTACAGTTTTTAGAGGGCGTAGCAAGAAGGAAATTCTTTGACGTTCACCCACCAAAGATTGTATATGTACCTAGTCACAGGCTTTGTTGCGCTATGAATGGCGACTTTGAGAATTACCACGCATCCGCCATGGCTCTATGTTGGTTCATTTGGGAAAAGGGTTTTACAGGAGATCCTATCGTTAGGTGGTTTAATTAAATGAGTATCAAAGTCCTGGAAGCGTTTGCTGGAATTGGCGCACAAAGAAAGGCACTCACAAACATTGGTTTGGACTATGAAAGTGTAGGCATTATCGAAATTGATAAGCCTGCAGAGAATTCATACAACCTTTTACATGGGCAAACTAAAAACTTTGGCGATATTACTAAAGTCGATGAAAAAAAACTTCCAGACTTTGACTTGTTTACCTATTCATTTCCTTGTACTCAAATATCTAATGTAGGAAGTAGAACTGGTTTAGCAAAGGGGTCAAATACATCTTCTTCTCTACTATGGGAATGTGAAAGAATCATTTATGAAAAGAAGCCTAAATATTTGCTTATGGAAAATGTGCCAGCACTACTCAATAAGAAGTTTAAGCCGTATTGGTTAGAGTGGGTGAGTATTCTCGATAGCCTTGGATATAAGACTTACTATGACGTTTTAGACGCTAGAGATTTTGGTATTCCACAGGCTAGAAAGCGTGTATTTGGCGTTTCTATCTTAGGCGATGAAAACTTTACCTTTCCTGCAGGTGAAAAGCTAACAACTTTCTTTGATTCACTTCTTGACAATCGTGATGACTACAAATATGTAGACACGCTGCGATGGGGAAATGAACTTGCAAAACAAAAAAACAAATCGCAGAGAATCTAAGGCGTGCGTACCATTCAAAAGAATTGGTCGAACTAGGAAACTACAGAGGATATAAAGCAAAAGGCTCGTCATTTAGGTCTACTGTATACTCTCAATTTTTCTCACAATATGGCGTAACACGTACTCTAACAACTAAGGGTGATATTTGCTTTTTAACAGACGATAACAGAGTCCGTGAGATAACGCCTAGAGAGTGCGTCCGCTTAATGGGTTTTACGGATCAAGACTACTTAAAGATGTCTGCCGTTGATAGCTTTGGAAAACGCATTGTAAGCGATAGACAAATCAGAATACAATGTGGAAATTCTATAGTGGTTCAAGTTTTGGAAGCAATCTTCAAAGAAATGTTTAGAGATTATCTATAATAATTAGAGTTACAGATAGTCGAGCGCAATGCTATAAACTTGAATAGACAAAAGGCTTTCAACGATTGGAAACGCAATGGCTAAACATATTGTCGATGTGGTTTATGAGTTTACTGTTTATAAGGCTTCTCGTGATTTTTACGAGAAACACAAAAAGGAACTAGACAATATTGAAACAGGAGGAGAGTTAACAGACTTCCTGTTAAAAAATGCAGAGAATCCCTCTGACGTTAATTATTACGACTATTACCTAGAGAACCTTTACGATTACTTTGAAGAGTTGACAAGATTTAATAAAATCCCATTCCGAGGTTGTCTTGATGAGTGTATTGCGAAAGTCTACTTCGGTCAAAATGAAGATAAGTATGTTATTAAAAAATGTGTAACATTTATTTTTGACACAAAAGACATCGAAGATATTGAAAACGTAGAGGACGTTTTTTATAGTTTGTTTGATTCTGGAAATGACAGTTGTAGAAGTAGAGTTTTCCAAGATATTGGGCAAGCAGAAATTGTTGCTATCCCAGAGAATACTAAACTTATTGTAGTCAGTCATCGAACTGATGATTAAGGAGGAAAATAATGGCAGTACCGATTGTTGTTGGCGACTCCTGGGCAGAGAATAGTGCAGACGGCTTTGTAGAGCATTGCAGAAAGTTTGACTATTTTGAAAATCTTTCAGACGAAGCACTCAAATGCGTATACCGTGTTGCGGATATGAATCATTTTGGAATTCTTGTTGGCAAAGCAACTGATGAGATTGCAGAAATGATTTCTATTGACACTATTCTCCATTGCTATTGGGGAATAGGCTTGCTAAACAAACTTCTTATTGAATGTAGGTTTCTCAAGAAGGGCGATGAGATTGATCCGCTCAATGTTGATTTAGAAAACCTTAGCTATATGGTAAGAACCTATGTTGATATTGATGAATTTTTGGCTGCTATAAACAGAATAGAATCAATCAACGATTATACGTATTACCTCACTAAAGACTATTGGACTTTTGTCTGCATTTCAGATTCTATTTTCATTTAAGAAAGAGGATAACAATGAGCGTTAACGTTTTTAAAACTATTACTAGCGCAACTAAGTTTGTTGATTTTTGTAAGAATCTAGGTATCGTGGGTAGTCTATCTGATTCAGACCTAGAAACACTCTACTCTTATGCAGATGGAGTTGGATACGATCTTATTTTGGTAGATAACCTTTCACAATACGTTAGGCGTTTTTATTTGAGCGATTTACTTTTTACTTTTTTTGACTATGACACTTTAAAGGATCTTGCGCTTGAAATTGGTGTATCGGAAGATTTAATTGATAAAGCCAAAGATAGCGATGAGTTGAGTAACCTCATCGGAAAACAAGATGCGGGTATAATTGATGAACAAAGTTTTGCAGACATTGTTGATTCTTTTTTGCCTGCTGCTCAATACATTACTCCAATGTTGTCTGATGATTATGGTTATTGCTTTCTTGTAATGAATGATTGCATTTTTGAATAAGTAATAAAAGGAATAACACTTATTAGATTGGGGTCTAAAAGTGAGTTTAGAAGAAAACTACTATGATGTTAGCATCACGCTAGGTGTAGCATACGTAGTAGATACATTAAACATAAAGGATATTAAAGACGAATACATTGAGCAATATCTTGAGCCAGCCTTATTTTCACAGATTATGGGATGTTCACAGATAGAAGCCAAACGCATTATTAACGATAAACTACAGCTACTTTGTGATGATATTGATGCTTTAATATTCAATCTGGGCATAGATTTAAGACCTATACTGATCTCAACTTTTAGCAAAAAAGATGATAAGCTAAAATTGTGGATAAATCGTGAAGGCAAAGTAGCTATTGAACTTGATGTGCATATACGCTCTATATTCAATAATAATTTTATTGATATTAAAAATGCTCGTGAGAAGATATATGACGTGGTTTATGGCTTAGACGAGGAATGCCAATGGATCAATAGACTATCAGCATTTGTTACAAAGTGCGATATATCCCTGTAGTCACGTATTAGGTTATAAGGACGGTTTATATCATGACTGCACTAACAATTAAATTTAACTATGTACGAGATTACGCAGTTTTGTACCGTGAAGATTTTATTAAGTATGTAGGAACTATACTTCCTAAAACAATAAAAAGAGATCATGTTAACGATGTTATTGTACGTTGTAAGCGTACTGCTTCAGATCCTTCAAAGCAAACTGACATCCGCCCTTTGTTATTTGATTTACTAGATAATATCGCTACTACAAAACTTCCAAAAGGAAAATGTGAGTTTTGTGATTCTGGGTGTGGACTTTATGCAAACGGGGAAGAGATTGTCCCAGTAATCGTAAATGATGAAGGCAACATTGCTATTAAGACAGCGTGTTTTGTAGAGTTTTTACTTTCATTTGACAATCAAGAGGAAGATTTTTCTATTGATAATGTTATTGAAATGTGCAAAGTAGATATTACGGATTTTGTAAAACGCCACCCAGAGAATTTCCCACTAGACCTTTACTATACAGAAGTCTCTTTTATTCGTGGATAGAGATGATGGTTACGATGAAACTAGACAAAGATCGAATTGCTAAAATCAAATCAAACGTAGAGGTTGATCTTGAATTCTTGCAGGAAGCACGGCAAGAGTGCAAGTCTTTTGAGCCGTTTGATTATGACGATAACACAGATGCTTTCTTTAACACGATTGAAGAAAAACTGGAGTATGTTATTGAGTGTTTCGATGATTGTAATAAAACATCGGACTTGAATAAAAAGACAGTCTATATTGATGCAATCATAATTTCGATCGAATCTATAAAGTATGCTATCGATGGGATTCTTGACATTACCTATGAAAAAGATGAAAACAGTAACAATGAAGATGAGGACTTTAAATATAAAGACCTACTAATGCGATTTCGCTTATTGTTTTTAAGCATTAAGGATACAGGCGTTGTTCTAAACAGAGATATAGAGTTTGTGGAATAGAGAAAGGACTAATGGTGAAATTTAATATTTGTGCAGAAGCACTTATTGAGTTTAAGGCATTTGTAGCTAACGTTGATTATCCTTATGGCGATAACTTTGATATGCTTAAACGTGAACATATTGGCGATATTAAAAAAAGGTATCATGACGGAGAAGAATGTTTCTGCAAGATGTTTGACTCCGCTATTATTAAACTTGAAGATGCAATTTGGGGCATTGACAAGTATTTTCAGTCTAATGCCCAGCAGATCTTTGGCGAGGACTTTATCGTAGATTTTGCCGGATTAAGTGGTATTGAACTTAATCATGATAGTGTTATTTACGGCGATAAAGAAAGAGTTTATGCAGAGGGATCGATGGAGATTGAAATCAATGTAGACCTTCCAACTGATTATGCAGACGACTATGACAAAGAGTATGCTTTGGCTTATTTTCAAAAAATGCTCACGCCACTAATCAAAAAAATTCCCGAAATTGCTCATAATAGTGGCACTACAATAGATCAAGAGCCAAATTTCGATATAACTATTGCTGTCGAATAGTTTTGAAGGAGAGTCAATATGTTTAATGACGAAGGAAAGATCGTAATATTGTTTGAGGTGGTTTTTGATTCTGCACAAAACATGAACGAAGCCATAGAACTACGTAAAAAAGTTGATAATGCCATCGGTCGCGGTGAGTATTTACTGCCACTACTAGACCAAATTGGTGAATACGACCATTCTAAATGGATGTCAATTTGTTCTAGTGGAACTGTGGTGTCTTTTGATGGTGAGTATTTTTCAAGTGTTAAAATCGAGTTTAATATGCGACAAAATGTATCAATGGAATTTCTTGAAAATTTAAAACAGCGATTTGATGATAGCGATTACTATCACGTAACTTGCTCACTAACAGATAAAATCATGCCAAAAGGCTGCCACGCAGAAATAACGGATGTTTTCATGGACAGTCACCTACTTTAAATATCAACTTTGTTGTTAATCTAGCATATAGATTAAGGAGATTACTATGGACTATGACGAACTTGTAGACGATATTGTTAAGCAGGTTCACGCCCGCTATGAGGACTATGTTGAGTATCAAGAATCGGAAAATTTAGATGTTGAGCCTTTCGAGGAGGTTGCTGGGCAACTTCTCGATGATGAGTTAGACGATTCTCTTATTTACCATTATCAAATGTTGACAATTATTGAACACACTTGTGACGATATCGGTTCGCTATTCTATAACGGAACAGCACCGTTTGATGGCGGAACACCTTACGAAGCATTCCACAGTGACTGTTTAAGCAAACTCAACATCTAAGCCGGTTGGAGTGAATAATTATGGAAAATTGTTATGAATTGTCGAATAAAGTAATTGGGCGTGCTAAAGAACTCTACGAAGAATATGATAAAAACAGACATCTTAGTTTAAGCGACATGAAAACAATCGCTGGCAAATGTGTCGATGAAGCTATACGAGAACTCGTTGTTGATGAAGATAATAAATGGATTATTATCAAATGGTCGTGTATAGGTACAAATGAAATTTTCTATGAAGGAAATTTTATATGCCGTTTTAGTACACCGTATGATGCCTTTTACAGTGCTTGTCTAAATGATCTAATGGATCGATTGATTTGATAACCATGCCCCTTGAACACTAACCATGCTTAAAAGAGAATATAATAGATTGTGTAATTATTATGAATTACACAATCTCTTTCTTTTAAGTCTTATA
>ERZ651108.618-NODE-618-length-17249-cov-4.967140_pt1 | contig 17249 bp, 18 predicted proteins | sample MGYA00512173_ERZ651108 | MGnify/ENA metagenome assembly ERZ651108 | reverse complement strand
ACATAAATACAAAATACAAAAAACAAATAACTACTAACGTAGTTATTAATACAGCGCCCGAAAAAACAGCGAAAAAACCGACCAAGCATGAAGCCGATTTGGCACTGTTGGCGGAACATGGGATAGCGGGGCAAATCGCTGAAGACTTTTTGACAATCCGTAAAGCAAAACGGCAGCCGCTGACAGAAACGGCAATGCGCCTGATTGCATCGGACGCGAAGAAATGCGGGATGACGGCGGAGCAAGCGGTTGAATACGCTATCGGCAACGGCTGGGGTAGTTTCAGGGCTGAATGGCTTAAAAACAAAACTTTCGGCAGGTCTGGAAATCATGGTGGTCTGACACACAATCAAACCGCCGATGTCATGGATGGCAAAAAATACGGCAACGAGCCGACGACGGATTTTTAAGGGGTTTGGGAATGGCTTTGAAAAGCGCATCTGATTTTTTGAAAAGCTACGGCGGCGCAAAAACCGAACAGCGGAAATGCACGGAGCATGGCGAATACACGGCAAAAAGCATTTTTCGCGGCGTGTGGACCGGTTGCCCTGTCTGCCAAAAGCTGAAAGAGGCGGACGAGATGGCGGCATATGCGGAAACGTTGCGCCGCGAAGCGAAACGCGACGAATTGTCAAAACGCATCGGGCGATCAGGAATAGCAGAACGGTTTAAAAATTGCCGAATTGAAAATTATGCCGTCGATGATTCGGTACCGGGAATGGCAAGGGCGAAAGCCGCCGCCGCCCACTATGCGGAAAACTTCGAGGATGTTTTGCAGACCGGGCGGAACATGATTTTTTCGGGTAAGCGCGGCACCGGGAAAAACCATCTTGCCTGCGGTATTGCCCACAAAATCATCGGCGACGGCAAAAGCGCGATTGTGATCACGGTAGGCGATATGTTGCAGACGGTCAAAGACAGCTTTAACGGCGGCAGCGAAAAAGAGGCGGTCGGCGTGTTTGTGAAACCCGACTTGCTGGTGTTGGACGAATTTGGCGCGGGAAACCTGTCTGAAACGGATGGTCGGATTTTGTTTTCCGTCATCAACGGGCGATATGAGCGGCTTATGCCGACACTGGTTTTAACCAATCTGTCCCCTGAAGAGTTTAGGCAAAACGTTGACGCGCGTATCAGAGACCGGCTGCGTGATGGTGGTGGGAAATTAATCCCGTTTGACTGGGGGAGCTATCGTGCGTGAGACATGTTATCACTGCCTCTACTCAGATTTTAAATCCGAATCAGAAAGCACCATGCGCGGCTTTGCAAAATGCACAAAGGCGCGAAATGCCGAAGAAAGGGCGACGTACTACCACGGCGGGCATGGCTGCCATCTGAAAGGATTTGAAGCCGCACCGGCGGCAACGATGGCAAAGCGTAGAAGTGAATTTGAAAAATGGCGAACGAAAGGAAAGTGAAAAATGAATTGGATTGAATGGTTTGGTCTTGCAATGGCTTTTGGCGCGGTACTTGGTGTCGCTATTCACGCCGCCGCCCGCGCGCCGCTGGATGAATTTGGTCGGAGAATTGAACGCGATGACGACTAAAAAATCAAAGGGCGCGATATATGCGTTAGGTCGTCTGAAAACTGGCGAAATGAACAAGACAGAAGCGGCATATGCCGAATATCTTGAACAACAGAAGCGGCAAGGATTAATACTTTGGTATCGGTTTGAGGGTGTGAAACTACGACTTGCGGATAAAACTTTTTACACCCCTGATTTTGCCGTCATGACTGCAAACGGCACGATGGAAATGCACGAGGTAAAGGGTTTTTGGCAGGATGATGCCCGCGTAAAAATTAAGGTTGCCGCCGAATCTTATCCATTCCGCTTTGTCGCGGTTAAGGTAAAGCCCAAAAAGGATGGCGGTGGTTGGTCGTTTGAGGTCTTTTAAGGGGGCATAGTGAGCGCAATCAGAAAAGCCGCTAAAGGCGAGCAATGCACACTCAACATCGCGGGGGTGTGCAATTACAACCCCGAAACCGTCGTCTTTTGCCATTTCCCAAGCGAGACGCACGGCATGGGGTTGAAAAGCGATGATTTGAGCGGGGGGTTTGGGTGTAGCTCCTGTCATGACGTGATAGATGGTCGGTCGCATATCAAGTTGAGCCGCGAAGACAAAGAGTTTTATATGCGCCGGTCGCAATTCCGCACGATTCGCCGCCTTGAAGAACTGGGGATTATCAGCGTGAAAGGTCGTCTGAAATGAACGAAGCGAAATTCACACTGACTCCGCAAAATGCGCGCGGCGTGATGCGGTCGATTTGGGACAACCTGAACGGGTGGTTTGAGAATGGCAATTTGGACATCACGATCCGACCGCACAAATCCAAACGGAGCGTCGAGCAAAACCGCCGCTTGTGGAAAATTTACGGCGAGTTATCGGATAAGGCGTGGGTTAATGGCAGGCGGTACAGCGCGGAAACGTGGCATGAATACTGCAAGGGCGTGTTGCTTGGATTTGATATTAAAGCCATGCCTGACGGGACGGAAGTCAAAACGCCGATAAGCACGACGACGCTTAATACGGCGGAAATGACAGAATATCAAAACCGCTTGATTTGGGAGTTTTGAATGCTGGTACAGTGCAATGAGGATAACGGTAAGCGGTGCGGAGAATCACATGGGCGGTCTAAGCTGACGGATAAAGAGGTTGAGATAATCAGGCGGCTTAATGAGCAGGGTGTCAATTATCATATTTTGGCGCGGAGTTTTGGCTGTTCGCCTGAAACTATCGGGCGCATCTGCCGCCACGAGATCCGCAATGTGATTAAAGTAAAATGGAAAAAATTAAATGCTGACTGAACAACAAAAACGATTCGTCGAAGAATATTTGATTGATATGAACGGGGCGCGGGCGGCGCGGGCGGCGGGTTATTCGGAATCGGCGGCGCGTGAAACCGCATCGCGCCTGCTTAAAAAACCGGAGGTTGCCCAGGCTGTCCGAGAAGCGCGTGAAAAACTCTCGGAACGTACGGAAATTACACAAGACTGGGTATTGCAACGCTGGGCGGCAATCGCCGACGTGGACAAGCGCACGTTTTTTGACGACGCTGGTCGGTTGCGTCCTGTGAGCGAATGGACACGCGAAATGGTGTTGGCGGTAGATGGGCTTGATGTAACGGAGACGGAGGGGGAAATCGCGGCGAAGGTGTCTAAATTGAAGCTGTCGAGCAGCAAAGCCGCGTTGGACAGTATCGCCCGTCATTTGGGTATGTTTAAGGATAAAGTCGAGGTGTCGGTCGATGAGACGTTGGCGGAACGTATTGCACGGGCAAAGGCGCGTTTGAAATGACAGACCTGAACAGCCAAATCATCGAAGCCGCCGTCGCGTATCAGCATGATCCGCTGTCTTGGGCGATGTTTGCCTATGACTGGGACAACGGCGAGCTTGCGGGGTATAAATCGCCGCGCGCGTGGCAGGCAAAAATCATGGAGGATGTGAAAAACCATCTCTCCAATCCTGAGACGCGCCATATGCCGTTGATGATTGCGGTGGCGAGCGGCCACGGTATCGGCAAGTCGGCGGAAATTGGGATGCTGATTAATTGGGCATTATCAACGTGCGAAGACAGTAAGGTCGTCATCACGAGTAATACGGAGACGCAGTTGCGCACCAAAACCGCGCCTGAAGTGGGTAAGTGGCAGCGGTTGAGTATCACGGCGGATTGGTTTAACGACGCGGTTATGAGTATCACGGCAAAAGACCGCCTGAATACTAAGACTTGGCGGGCGGACTTTGTGCCGTGGTCGGAGCATAATACGGAGGCGTTCGCAGGTCTGCACAATAAGGGCAAGCGCATTATGCTGGTGTTTGACGAGGCGTCGGCGATTGCGGATAAGGTGTGGGAGGTTGCCGAAGGTGCGCTGACCGACGAGGACACGGAGATTATTTGGCTTGCTTTCGGAAACCCTACCCGAAATATCGGGCGTTTCCGCGAATGCTTCCGCCGGTATAAGCATCGGTGGATAACCTACCAAATTGACAGCCGCACGGTGGAGGGGACGAACAAGGCGCAGATGCAAAAATGGGCGGAAGACTACGGCGAAGAGTCGGACTTTTTCAAAATCCGCGTGCGCGGGATGTTCCCGGCTATGTCTGCCCGTCAATTTATCTCGGAGGCAGATGTGTCGGCTGGGTATGGCAGGCATATCCCCAAATCACAATATGAGTTTGCGCCGAAAATCATCACGGTTGACCCGGCGTGGGAAGGGGATGACGAATTTGTGATCGCGATGCGGCAAGGTTTGGTGTTTAAAATCCTTGAGACGTTCCCCAAAAACGATAACGACCTGATCGCCGCGCAAAAAATCGCACGGCATGAAGACGAGCATAAAGCGGACGCTGTATTTATCGACGCGGGCTTTGGTACCGGCATTAAATCAGCGGGGCAAGGATTGGGGCGTGAGTGGAAATTGGTGTGGTTTGCGGGTAAATCAAATGACCCGGGTTGCTTCAATAAGCGCGCGGAAATGTGGAAAGCGGCGCGTGATTGGCTGAAAGACGGCGGGGTTATCCCTGACGATCCGATGTTGCGCGATGAGTTGCAAGCTCCTGAGATTGTTCCGCGTGCTGACGGTAAAATACAGATTGAGTCCAAGAAAGAAATGAAGTCGCGCGGCGTGCCAAGTCCGAACCGTGCCGATGCGCTGGTTATCTCTTTTGCGTATCCTGTCGTCAAAAAAGAAATGGCGTATCGTGGAGATGCATCCAAGATGCGCCATGATTATAGTCCGATATAAAACAAAGGCCGCCTGAAATCTCAGACGGCCTATCCTTATTTGCACACCACATAATCCAGTAATATACGCCATTTGGTGTGAGGCATATTTGCAAAGCTTTTTTGGTTTGGGCTTGCCTCCCACCGCTGGGCAGTCGCTAGGGCTACTCCTGTTATATCGGCTACCTGTTGTTGCGTCAGTCTGTACATTTGGCGCAATAACTTTAGATTGTTTGGTGTGTAACCAAGCTCCATGTTATCCATCTATAAGCTCCCGTGTGGGTGTTATCAATTCGTCAATGACTCTATGTAGGGCGTCAAACTTGGGCTGTTGCAAAGCCCGTAAGTCGGCAAATAAAAAAGCCAACTCGTCCTCGTCATTTGTTCCGATCGCCCGTTTGATTTGAGAGAGTAGGCTTAAATAATCATGCTCCCATTTGTCCGCCCACTCATGCGCCATGTTGCGGCGCGACTCTCGTTTTTGGCTCTTTTTGAGCCGCTCTGTAATGCTTGTTCTGCCTTTTGCCATAATACCTCCGATAAAACAAAAGCCGCTTGATAAATCAGGCGGCTTTTGTCTTGATACTTTTGTTTTAACACACAGCCACCGAAGCGGCTGATTTAATACTTAAATTAAAGCTTTTTAAAATAGCTCCATGGTTTCAACACTCAGCTTTTGGCTGGAAAACAGGGTAAATCTTAAGCCTTTAAACTTACCCTGTCAATAAATTTATGATGATAATTCGCCCGAAGCGGCTTTATAGTTTTATAGTTATTGTTAATATCTAAAATCAACCCCGCCTACATCATCCCAGTCAAAACATGAAACGTCCTCCATTTCGGCGGGTACATACCAACTCACAAGGCAACCCATGCCATTTGATGCAATCCCACTTGCTCGGTACTCTATGCTTTCACCATTTTTTGAAAATGGGTATGCTTCCTCTTTTAGCTTGATGTCTATTGTAAGCTCTCTGAATCGCTCATATTGGTCATAACAACAAATATCAGTTACCCAGCCGTGTTTTGTATCTTGCTCGTCGTATTGCTTAAATTGCTCTGCAATATCTCTGCAATAATCGATAACTTTATTCCATGAGAAATCAAAATATCCCAAATCGCCGCTAATTTCGTCAATCTCACCAAACTCAGAATCAGGGCAATACCAACCTAAGTAATACGGGTCGCTGTTACTTACAGCGTAAATTAAGAAACATTCCTCCTCATCTATTTGTGGTGCGGTGAAAACGGTGTATCCATCGTTAGCATCGAATAATTTACGCTCGCGGTTATAGTCAACGGCTAAATCGTTAGTAATGTAGTATTTGTCCATTTTTTGCTCCTATCCGCCCGATGGCGGTCAGTTGGTTAATCATGTTTCGGCGGTCTGTGTTGTCTGCCGATGTGTGTATATTACCGCGTTTAATGCGGTAATGCAAGAGGTTTTTTGATTGTTTTGGTATGCGGTTGATTTTATTGGAAATTAATTTAAAAGAAAATCCCGATGTTAACGATTAATAACATCGGGATGGTTTTATTTGTCGGTTTTAGATGATTGGTCTTTTTTTTCGTAGAGACTAGTTATTTCTTGCAGAATTTCAATACGTTCTTTTTGTTCGTCGATGAGTTGTTTTTGTTTTTCAATTGTGGTTTCGTGGATTTTAATTATTTCTTCTTGCGCCTTAATCATATTCTCGAAACATTTTTTTATTTCTTCTTGCTCCTTTTGGTACTCCGATTCTATGCGCCATCTAATTGTAGCGTCGATTAGTGGCTGCATAAAATGTTCCGGCTCTTGCTTAGGCTCTCTTTTTTTTAAAAAGTTGAACATTGCATATACTCCAGTTGATATATTATGGATTGTATCATGCGAGCAAAGAAAATTCCCGATGTATCAACCATCGGGAATCTTTTTAGTTGCTTACTGCGTCTGACAATGCCTTGTGTCGCGCCTTGCAGTCATTGTACAGGTGTACGACCTGCAACGACCACGGTAGGATGTCTGCGCCGGTACTGCCTACCAGTTTCGGCAGTTTGGGGCATGGCTGCACTAAATCGGCAGGCGGTTTAATCGCCGTCGGCAATGGCGGCGTTGATGACTGACAGGCCGTCAGAATCGATACACACGTTGCGATAAACAGGGCGTTCAACGATTTTTTGCACTTCAACATATTGGATCCTTTCTTTTTCTGCTCGTTCGGCTTTGTCTGTTTGGTATTTTTCAGACGATGCGCGAAACTCTTCGGCTTGTTTGATTGCTTCTTCTTTCAGGCGGTTTGATATTTCCAACGCCATATCGTCGCGCCCTTTTTGGTAGGCTTTCTTTACGCTTCCGTCCCACCAAAAAACAAGACCGATGATGGCGGCGATAATAGCGAGATACCGCCAGTATTTTTTAAGTAATATCAGTATCATAACGTTTTAACATCTCCGTATAGTTGGATAGTTCTTGTTCGGCCAACTCAAAAGCCGCTAGATCTGCGTTTTCGCTCGCCTCTCGGCTTTTGTCTTGCCACTCTTTAATCATGCGCTCGCAAAACTCTTTAGGTGTCATTGCGCCGCCATGCATTGCGTGTAGCGTTTTTGTGTACGCGTCCATACGCCTTTGCAACCGCGTGGACCCCAGTTGCTCGGGCGGCTGCAATCGCGCCCGGCGGCGAACCGGTAACGCAAGAGGGCGCGGCAGGCTGCTACATGGTTGCCTTTAAGCAGTTCGCGGCGCATGGACGATGTGTAAAACTTTTGCGCGCCGAAGTTGTAAAAAAAGTCGATGTACACATCATACTCATTTTGAGATAACTCAACGCCGGGCAACATGGCTTTCATTTTCGCTTCGTCTTTGCCGACGTGGGCGCGGAGCATCTTATCGGCTCGATCGCGGCTGACGGGAGGGTCGGTGATTTTGACTTTTCTACCGTCCTCGTAAACGGTGCTGCCATGACCGACCGTCGCCACTTTGCCGATGTCGTGGTAGGGTTTGGCGCGGTATCCCTCCTCCGCCTTGATGCCGAAAATAGCGATGACCGACGCGCTGAGAATGGCAATCGGGTACTTTGGGTTAATCTTCATAGCATTTTCCTTTTTTAATCTGTTGTTTACGCATCTCGTGTATTTCTTCGGCGCGGCGGTTTTCTTTTGCTTTGAAATAAAGGTTGACGAAAAAACCGCCGATTGCGACTGCGAGACCGATAATTGCAACCCAGTCAACGCCGTTAAATGCCCCCATAATTCCTACGCCAGCACCGCCATAGGTTGCATTGCTTGCCCAGTTTGAAGCCCCTGACGCGGCTTGTACTGATGTATCTAATTTGTTCATTTCCTGTGCTTTCTTTTAAATGCCGCCTGATGGTGTCAGGCGGCGTCTTGGTTATCGCAACACTTCGGGTTTGACTTTTTTGACGACCTCGATGCTTGCTGATGTCAATTCGTCAGGGCTGAGGCTGCGGTCGAAGAACATCAGGTCTTTGCCGATGTCGGCGGAGACCATGCCGTTGCCGTTTGCCGCTGCGCCGAACGTCAGTAAGTCTGCGCCCGGGCTGACGTTTTTGCCCAAAACATACCATTTGCCGACGGTAAGCTCTTCGTTTCGATATTCTTTGCCGTCAACGGTGGCGAATGATGGGCGGGTGATGCGGAATTTATCGGGAGTGCTGCCCTCAACAAAGGCAAATGCACCGGCGATAATCTCAATTTTGCCGCCGTCGCCAGCCTTGCCCGCGCCTGATGCAATCGCGCCTGATTTTTTGCGACCGCTCAAGTCAAGGACTTTGATTGGCAAGACAACCGTGCTGATTTTGGTCGTCAGCGGCATGGTGGCTTTGGGGTATGCGCCTGCGCTTGCGCCGTCTGATTTAAGGCGCGCGCGCAAAATACCTGCATCTTTGTCAATCAAGCCGGGATAGCCTTGCGGTGTCGCGCCTGTATCGCTCTCCGCTTTGGTGATGACAAAACGTCCGTCCGCGCTTGATACGGTGTCGGTCGTTGCACCGTCCCAGTTGAGGGCGAATGTCGGAGCAGGGGCGGCTACTTTCGCGACAGGTTTGGCGGCGGCGTATTTTTCTTCCCATGTTTGCGGTGCCGGGCGCGTTGTCGGTACGGTGGGGGTTGCTGCCGATTCGCTGTTGGTTGTTGCGCCTGATAAGGTGATGTCTTCCGCGCCTGCTTTGTTGTTGTACACGTTGACGCTGGCGGCGGGGACGTTGGACAGCGTGATAAATTTGCCGCTCAAATTTGCCGCCGTCAGGCCTTGCCAAGTATTGTTCATGACTTCGTACTTGGTCTTTTCGTTCGTGCGGCTTGCTGCCAGTGTGATTTGCGCGCGCTGTGCGGCGGCAATCTTGATGGTGTTGCCGTTAAATTTGACCTGTGGACGTGTGTCGGTACGCATATAGAGGATGTCGTTGTCCGCGCGGTCTGCGGTCGTGCCGAGATTCAGGGTATTGCCGCTGATTTCAAACGCGCCGTCAATAACGCCGTTCGCGTCTGTTTCCTGGATATATAACGGTGTGTCAACAATCTTTTCAAAGTTGAAAGTATTGTTTTTAAATGTGAAATTGCCCATGCCGTTATAGCCGACACCTGCGCCGAAGAACAGGTTATGCACGCTCTTACCGTTGACGGTATTGCCCTCAATGGCAACGTTAAGGCGCACATGCTCGGCGTTTTCATTGTTTCGCAACTCGATGACGCGGTGTACGCCGCGACCGTCCCACTCGACGCCATTGATTTTGTTGTTTTTGACTTCGATGTTTACTGTGTCGGGCTGTTTTTTCCACGCTTGATTCGGCTGGGATTTGTTTTCGATTCGGATTGCCGTGTAACGGTAGTAGTCGGAATTTCGGTTTTGCTCATATGCCGGTTGTTCGTCATCGACGGCAAGGCGGAAATTCGGGTCTTGGTTGATGGTGTTGCCATTGACTTTAACCAATCGCATCGCATAACCGCGGCTTTCAATCGCCACGCCGAAGAAGCGGTTGCCTTCGATGTGGTTGTTTTCGACGGTAAAGTCGTAGGCATCGTGCGAGTCAATACCTTTGCGGTAGTTGTAGCGTGCGCGGTTGTTGCGAATAATCATATTGACGTTGACGGAGCCTGCGCCGGCAGCAAAGCCGTAGCCCGTGCCGCCGTCTTTCTCGTGGCCGTTTCGTTCAAGCGTATTGCCTTCGATGAGGCAGTTGATTTGGTTGGCGGCCATAATGCCTGCCACGCGGTTGTGGTGGCAGTAACAGTTGATGACGCGGTTGTTCATGGAGTGGTGCGTCAGGTTGTCAACGCTCAATTCGCCGCGATGGACCTTGTCGTTATCGCTAAAGGCGACCTCGTTACTTGTGAGGAAAATACCCACGCGGTTTGCGCCTGTGGACTCGACATTCTCGACAAGGCAGCCGCTGGAGTTGTTGATGTGGATGTTGTTGATCGTGCCGAAATACGATTCTCCGGCGCGGTAAAATTCGCCGGTATATTCGATCTTGAAGTCTTTCAAAACCTTGTCTTTTACGCCGTTCAGCAAGATACCGCCAAACCAACGTGCGTCGGTTTTGTTGGTGTTTGGATCCCAGTCAATTTCTTGCGCCCAACCATATTTCAGGATGGTTTTATCGGGGCCTGCACCTTTAATGCCTTTGACGTTGGCGTAGTTGCTTTTTGTGATTTTGATTTGGAACGGCAATTCGTAAACGCCTTCTTCCAATTCCACCATCGTGCCGTTTTTCTGGGCTTCTTCCAGCTTCATCATCAGTTGCACGGTGTTTCGGAATTTACCTGTAACGCCCGGCAGATTCTCACTGCCCGCCTTGTTCATTCCGATCCATTCTTCAAGGGCTTTTTGGCGGGTCATAATCAAGGCAAACATCTTTTCTGTATTGGTTTTACCTACAAGCTCTGTCATGTTGTCAGTCCTTTTTTATAAGCTTTTTTGCTTGGTTAAAAAATTCATCGCTTACTGCGCTGTTTGTTTGTGTGGTTGGGGAGTAATTAAGGTTGAAAAATCGGTGTGCTTGGTAAGCGAAGTTGTCGCTCACGCCGCCTTCGTCGGGTATTTGCGAATAAATCGAATTGCCGAAAAACAGTTGGGCGTCTCGAACGAAGCGTGCGCTCACGTCGCTTTCATCAGGTATTTCCGAGTAACTTCCGTCCTGCGTGATTGCGCCAAGTTGGGCGTATAGGTCGGCGATTGACAGGCTTGTCCGCCCCGATTCGTTGAAAACGTATTCTTCAATCTGCCGCGCTTTTTCCCGCACTTCCGCCGACCGTTCGGCAAAGGCGGCATTCAGGTTGTCAACGGATAATCGGAACCGGTCGGACTGTTCGGAAAACTCTTTCTTGCTTTCGCCCAGTGTTTTATTGAACTCTGTAACCGTGCCGCTAAATGCGCCGACCTGTTTTTCATATTCGCGCACGTCCTGTTGGAATTGCTCAACCTGCTGCGGGTAGTCGTTGTTGACTATCCGCGTGCCGTCCTTGCTCCATGAAAGCCCTGATTTCGGCTCGGGGTTCGGGATGGCTAGGTTAAGTTCTTTGTCGGATGTGATGGGTTGGTGGAATGTTCGACGCAATCGGTCTAATATTTGCAGTGTCAAGATAAGTTGTCGGTCAAGACAGGCGTTTAATACCTGCGGATAAAAACCACCCTGATTTGTAAACGTGGTAGGTTGCGTATAACTCCACCCGCTCACGATAATCATTCTTCGACCTTCAGGAAGCGGGTTTACCAGCGTGATAGACCCGCCCGGGTTGGTGTCTTGATTGGCGTTTTTTGACACTGTGTACTCTTCGCCAAATGCAAGCTTCACCTCGTCCGTTCCTGCTTTGTTTGACGTATAGACGGCAACGTCGGCAGGGTTGAAAATCTTGAAGCTAAAAGGGTATGTTCGCTCTCCACCGTCGCCGATGAAAAAGCCCGTCTTGACGCTTTCATAATGGATTGCCATAAAAAAAAGCCTCTTTTGGAAATACCTAATGATATTTCGCAAAGAGGCTGTTATATGCATACCCGATTAGTTGCCTTGATGCCCGAACAGTAACGCGGCGGGATTGTCGGTCTCGTCATCTTGTAACGCTTCTGCACCCTTGATAGTTCGGTTGATTTGCGCGGACGGCAAGCCGAAAGCGTCGCCCAATAGATTGACGCTCGCCCTGACAAACGCGCTGTCAATTTCGCCCTGTACCGCCTGTTGTACGAATTTGAATCCATCGTCAATCGGTCGTAAACCTGATGGGCCTGCGTAGCCGTAGAATCTGTCGCCGGTTACGATATTGGCAAGCTGGGTCAGTTCTCGCCCGTAAACAAACAAACCGAGTAAGAAGCTGATTTGCTCTTTCGCCAGTTTCTTTGCCAAGTCATCATCATCGTCGCCCGGTATCAGTGCGGATTTCATCAGGGCGGTAAGCGCGGTCGGCACGACGTAAATCATCATCAAATTCGCCGCCAATTTGGCTTTGCTTTTTTGTGTTTTGGCTTCGACAAACCCCTGATTTAGGGCGGTATTCATGTAGGCATAGAACACGGTAAACAGCTTTTGGGTATTGCTCCCGCGCTCAAATGCCGAAAGGTCTTTGATTTGTCCGCCGCCCTGTGTGTCTAGGACGGTTTGGTCGGCAAGCTTGACGGCGGTGTCCAGGTCTTTGCCGCTATCCATCGCCTTTGCAAGCGCACCATGCCAAATGGCGGTATCGACGACCTGCTGCATTTTCATCATCAGCCAGTACGAATACTTATTCAGGAATTTACGGATTTTGCCCGCGCCGTTGATGGTCGCCGCTACTTCACGGATTTCCCGCAATCGGGTGTTTCCGCGGTTGCGCATAAACTCCGACTGTTCCATCGCCGATTGCGTCGCCTTGATGGGGTGGGTGGTGTATTGCGACAATCCTGCCCACGCATATTTCCCACCAAGACGGGCAACAGCTGGGATGAAGCCTGTAAGCTGGACGGCTGCCGATACGACGTTGAAGCCAATCCCGGTCATGCTGACGTTTTGGCGGAGCAATCCTGAATATTTATCGAGGCCGTTTACCGGGGCGGTATTGCCGCGGGCGATGTCTTCAAGGGCTTTGTTTAATTGTTGCTTCGCCTGTGCGCCCAACGTTTCGCGTATCGCCTTGTCAATACTGCTTGATTTCAACAGGCGAGCGGCGTCGATAACGGCTTCGCGGTGCGTAAGGTCATGGATGATTTCGTTCAGTCCGTTGTAGGTTACGGATAAGTCTAACAGTAACGGGCGGTTTTCCACGGCGGCGGCGCGGTCTTTCGTGAAGTTATGGCGCGTGTTTGCCGCCATCTTCACCGCGCTCTTGATGTCTTCGATGTCTGACAGGGCGTTTCCGCTTTCTGCTGCCTGCGTGCTGGCGGGGTCGTATTTGGCCGGGTAATACCCGCCGCGCAATGTCAGCATCTCGCCGTCTGCGGTACGGACGGTCAGCGGCTTGGCTTCAACCCATTGCGGCTCAATGCCGACCACTTTTCTTTCCAGTTCGGCAACTTGCGGGCGGAAACTTTCAAATAAATCCCATACCTTTTGTACGGCTTCCCATTCTGCTTTTGTCAGGTCTTGCAGTGCGCCTAGTACATGGTCTTGTTTCCAGTTGCGCACGTTGCCATGCCCGCCGCTCAAAAGGCGTTGAATGTTGCCTTCGTTACCCATGTTTAGGGCGATGGCGAACAGTTGGCGGCGGTTCAGCCTGCCCAATCCGATATAGTCTTTTCCTTTGTTCCAATACTCTTTAAAGCCAAGCTTGTCATTCAACGGCTTCAAGATTTCTTCCAGCTTTTGCGCCGTCTCCGCCGTCATGGTTGCTTCACGGTCGGCAGCTTCGTTGATTGGGCGGATGAAATAATTCCAAAATGCGCCGGCGTCTTTGCCGCCGTCCAATATTCGGGCGATGGATGAAATTTTGATATGTCCCCACATGAACCCGCTGAAGCCGTCTTCTACACGTTCGATGTTGTTCGCCGCTGTCGAAGTGCGTTTATCGTGGTCGCGCGCGTTGTCGCGGATTGATTCGACAATTTTGTCGCGGATTTCCTGATAGGTGCGTTTATCGCGGGCGGTCAGCATTTTGTTTTTCAGGCGGCCTAAATGCTCGATGCCTTTCACGGTATCCACCAATACGCGCATTTCTTCTACGGTCATTTCCCGATAATTGCGCTTCGCTTGAATCTCGGCGATATACTCGGTGTCGATATTGTGCGCCCGTCCTTGCTCTTCCATCTTTCTGACGAACTGGAGCAGGGAAGTGCGTTTGTCCAAGTCTTTCAGGCTTGGTGCGTTGCTCAATTCCACCGATTCCAATAAGGCTTCGATTTGCTCGCGGTACTCAATGTCAATGGATTTGACGACGCGGTTAAATTTGCCCAGGTATTTTCGCGCCTTTTCCATTTCTTCACGGGCTTTCAAGACTTCGCGTGCCATTGAGTTTTGCAGCAGTTGATTGCGTTTCTGCGTGGCGGCGGTCGGAATGTCGCCTTTGCGGAATGCTTCCATGCTTGCTTTGGCGGCTTTGGCTTCCGCGCGGGTATAGACCGACGGGCGCAAATCTCGGACTTTGATTTGCTCTACTTTTTCTTGCGCGTAAACGGATGCCGCTTTTCGGATCAGGTTTGCCGACCCTGTTGCTTTGGATAGTGCTTTAAACTCGGCGGCGATGATGCGCTGACGGATTTCGCTATGGGCGGCAAGGTCGGCGGCTTCTTCAAAGTCTGCCTGCGTCGGCACTTCGCCTTTTTCTGCGAGAACGTTCAGGTATGCGGTCTCTTCGATTGCTTCCTGCGGCGGCTGGGCTTCGGTCAGGGCGCGGATTAAATCTTCTCCGCCCGAGAATACCGGCTCGCCTTCCTCATTCAGAATCAGGTCTGATACAAGGTCGGGGTGCATTCCGCCGTTTTTGCGCGTCATGTCAAAATCAATCAGGCGTTCAAGCGTCTGCCCGTTCACACCCATTGCGACAAGGCTGTCATGGTCGAATCGGACGGCGGTCAGGGCGTATGGGTTGGCTACATGGTCGCCCGCCTTTTGCTCGTGCGGAACATAGGCAGAACTGTAACGCTTGGTACCGCGCATTTCATCGAAGAAGCGTTCTTCAAAATCGCGCGGGTCTGCCTTGCCTGTATCGTCAGCGGGCAGGTATCCCTCTTCGGTCAAAGCCTCAATCATGCCGTCGATACTGCGCCCGTTGGTTTTTCTCAATACGGGGTATCCGATATGGACGGCGGGGATTTTGTCTTTCGGGTCTAATCCGAATTGACTAATCATTTCGTCTTTGTTCACGCCGCCAAGTTTGGCGATGGCTTCAAACAGGCTGTCATGCGCCGCGTCAACCTGCTTGCTGAATTTCGGTTTGCCGTCTCCGATGCGGTTTTCTTCGGTCATGCGGGCGGTCAGAAGCTGCCATGCCCGATATACAGGCTGGCTCATGATGCTGCCGCGTGCCGCCATTTCCGCGCGTTGAAAGTCTGCTTTGTACTGCTTACGCATATCGCGGATTTTCCGCGCACGAAGATTGCGGATAAATGCCATGTCGCGTAACGCGCGGGCGGTCAGGTCGTCTTGCGCCTCTGCCGTCGCCCGTTCGGCGTTGTGCCGGTATTGCGCATAATCCGCGTCATCCATGCCTGCCTGCGCCGCATCTTCAAACATCGGGGTCATGCCGTTGATGTATTGGGTTTGCTGAATCTGCTCGTCGCTGGCAAACATTCGGTCAAACACGCTGCGGACTTCATTGGTCAATTCGACATTCAGGTTTTTCAGTGAGTGATATACCTGTTTCAACCATGAACGGAAACGGCGGAACAACCCGCGCAATTCTTCGCTTGGTGCTTTGCCTTCGTACAGGTAGGCTTCAAAACCGCGCGCCCATTTTTCGTGGTTCTCGCGCTGCTCGTCCAGGCTCATTGCGTCCCATGCGGCAAGGTCTTTCACACCGAACCAATCTAAGGTCGTCTGAACGTCGGACAGGAATTGCCGTTCCTGTTCGGTCAGGTTTTCGGCAGGCTTGGCGGTCAGGTCGCGGGCGATACGGGTATTCGTTTCAAGGAAGAAATGCCCCAGTTCGTGAACGAATGTAGAAGCGTCGGCGTTTTTCAACAGGGCAATCAGGTTATGCTCACGGCTGAACATCCCACGGTCTGCGCCGCCTTGAAACAGTATGTCTTGATTGGCGTCGGTGTTGGGGGTAGAATTGTCTGAAACCGTTTCTTTGTGGGATATGCCGGCTTCCGTTCCGAACGTTTGGTTGGAGGTAACAGCAATTTCGATTGCGCGTTGCTCATCAATCGCTGACGGATACTTCCACATCGAAACGGTTTTTATGTCTTTCTTCTTCCTGCTTACTTGTCCTAAGTAAACAACCGTTCCATCATCAAAGCTCTTCGCAAACATAATCCGTTTGCTTCCCTGTTCTGAAACCAAATCATCACGGATCGCGCCGTAATCGGAAACAATGTCAGGAATGCGGGCAATGTCTTTGTCGGTAATTGCAATCTGCCCACGCGCTGCCTCTGCCTGCGCGTCGCCGTGTTCTTTCTTTATGTGGTTAATGTCTGCCTTTGATACGGAATGGGAATAGCCTTCCAGTGCTGGAAACTCGCCTGCCAATCTCGGATTGCCATTAGTCCAAAACACGGCTTCAGCTTTGTTGTTGCCGTTCCATAAATCCGCTGCGTCCTGCGGGTTTTCGCTATGCACCCATCCGCGCGGCGGGTTGCTTGCCAACGCTTGATTCAATACGCCGTCGTCAATTAGGCTTTCTCCGACCACGTTCAAGCCGCCGTATGCTGCGTCAAAATCACGGATTCCCATATTCAGACGACCTGCAAGGGTTTCAACGGCACGGGCGTACAGCGTCGCATTGGCTTCAGCCTGCGCCCCATCCATGATTCCTGTTGCGGCAAGCTGTGCCTTTGCTTCTTCTTTGAACGCTTCAAATTCCGCCACGCGCCGGTCTTGTTCAGCCTGTGCCTGCTCTTCTTGATGGCGCGTCAAGTCAGCCTGATAGGCTTCGTCCATCATGGCATCAAATCCGGCTTTGCGGATTTCTTCGGCTTCTGCTGCGGTCATGGAATCGGGTGTTTCCATTGCGATTTCAGCCAGTGCGTTTTGGTCTTCCTGTGTCAAACGGGCGTGAAAATCCCCGCGCGTCATTTCTACCATGCCGCCCGTTTCCGCCGCCTCTTGGATTTTTGCCGCCATATTGGGCATGGCTTGGGCAACAGCGGCCGCACGTCCGGACTGCATCAATGCGCCGCCGTCGAAGTAGATTTTTTGGTCTTCGCCGTAAACATCGTTGACGAACGCCGCCTGTTTGTCAGGGTCGCGTTGCGTCATCCGCGAGCGGGTAACGGCCATCGCCTGCTCCTTCAGGTGCGCCCGTGCTTCTTCCGCCGCCTTTGCCTGCGCTTGACGGCTTTCCATTTGCGCGCGCGCCTCTTTGTAGTTGCTGCGTGCTTCAAATGCGCCGGTTGGAATTTCGGCAAACGCTTCCATGATAATTGCCGACGGGTTGTATTCCCCTGTTGCCGCCTGCGCCACCGCTT
>ERZ651108.583-NODE-583-length-17701-cov-36.212399_pt1 | contig 17701 bp, 12 predicted proteins | sample MGYA00512173_ERZ651108 | MGnify/ENA metagenome assembly ERZ651108 | reverse complement strand
TATCGGATGCACCCATTTGAGATACAGGGATACCAGTCATTCTTTCAACGGCTTCCGCTACATCGTTAACTTGAGCCACAACCTTTTGGTTATCAGTGTGCTTGTCGATTTCTTCTTGTAATTTTTGAATACGCATTTTTTCGTTAATAGCGGATTCGTAATCTTCTTTTTGAGCAAACTCTTCTTGTTTTGCTTTAGCTTCTGCAATATCTGCTTCTAATGTTTTAATATCAGTTACAGGATGTTGGGAAGCCAAGTGAGCTGCTGTTACATCGATCAAGTCGATAGCTTTATCTGGCAAGCTACGTTGAGGAATGTATTGTACGGAATAATCTACAGCTGCTTTCAACACAGCATCTGGCAATTCAATATTATGATGCGCTTCATACAATGGACGAATGCCTTGTAAAATTTTGAAAGTATCTTCTGGAGATGGTGCATTTACCTTAACTTCATTGAAACGACGAGCAAGAGCTGCGTTTTTCATGATTGTGTTACGGTATTCATCTTGTGTTGTAGCACCAATAACAGTCATTTCACCACGGGACAAAGCAGGTTTCAAGATATCTGCTAAACCTTTAGAACCTTGACCATCACCTGTGGAACCAGCACCCAAGATTTGGTGGATTTCATCGAAGAACAAGATAATGTTACCAGCAGCCTTAACCTCTTTGATAAGGTTTTGGATATTTTCTTCGAAGGAACCACGATATTGAGTACCAGCTTCCAAACCGGAAATATCGATAGAAATGATTTCTTTATTTTTAATAGCTGCTGGAACATCGCCATTAACGATAGCTTGTGCCAAGCCTTCTACTACAGCAGTTTTACCAACACCAGCATCACCTACGAGTACAGGATTGTTTTTAGTACGACGTGCAAGGATTTCTGCTGTTTCTTGGATTTCTTTATTACGTCCAATAACAGGATCGAGTTTACCATCACGAGCTTGTTGTGTTAAGTTTGTACCTAACTTAGCAAGGATGCCATCTTGTTTCATTTTACCTTGTTGTGCAGCTTGAGCAGCTTGCATTTCTTCATTAGAAGGCAAACGACCAGTTTGACGATAGAAAGCAAACTCTTCTGGAGTTACTTCACGACCATTAATTTTATAACGACGGTTTTCTGTGGAATAACCACCCATGTTACCCATCAATTGATTGAACAAATCATTCATGCTACCAAAATCGCTACCAAAGTTATTGAAGTTGTTGTTCATATAAATTACCTCACTTTTTCACTACAAGTATATCTGTTTGACTTTTTAAGTCTGTTTAATTTCTTGCTTTATTTCTAGGTTTCTTCAACCTTATGACATTATAATAATCTTATTAAGTCAAAAAGTCAATAGGTCAAAGTATAAATTTTTGACTTTTTTTGACTTTTATTTTGACTAATTTGATTTATATGACAAGAATATAGATAAATGCTGGGTTTATAAGAGATAATTAAATTTGAACTTTTGATTTGATTATATAAAAACAAAAAGACCATTCGACGAATGGTCTTTTTGTCATTTAAAAATATATTTTTTAAGTTTCTTATTATAGTCTATAGCTTTTAAGTATTTTTTCAACCAAAAAAGGACAACACAAATGTGTTGTCCTTTCCCGGTAGGTGATGCCTCCATCACCAAGAGCTCTTAAGAGCCAAATTTAATTATTTATTATAATATCAAAAATAAGAAGTCACGTCAACCAAAATCTACAAATTAAACCGAGTATCTTTTGACAACATAGCTTTCCACTCTATATATCTCGGACACCCCATTTGATTCAAAATTTTTTCTTTCAACTCATTCCCACGTCTTACTCCCATTCTTTTATTATTAGAATAAAAAAAGCGCTTCAACAACTTTCTTATATCATTTAAAGGATAGAAATAACTCAAAATTTTTAATACATCAAACAAAGATAATTTTGAGTATTTATAATTTAAGCATTTTTGTGGATTTAAATCAAATGTTCTAACAATATTAGAGTTAACTATATAACGAATCGGTGTACTAAAACGATTGATTAACGAACCATGTGCACAACAGTTTCTTAAATATAATAGAAAATCTAGCATATTCAAAAACTCAAAACGTTTTGAAATTCTCAATTTAAAATCGTCTAAAACCCCTTCCATAACATCATCTTTTAAATAATGAAGAAGGCGTAAAACTTCACCAAATGACAGGACTTCAATGGCAACCCATATAGGTACAGCAATATCTGAGCAATAATTGCCATCATCATCCATATATCGGGCTACACCTATTGGCGCACGATAAGTCGAGGACCGATAAAAACTTTTATCTATATGATCATTATAATTAATCAAATTTGATAAATAAAATGGTTTAAAAAATAGAAATTTATTAAAACTGAAATATATCTTTTTATTCTGATCATTAACAAAAGGATAGTTATTAGAATAAGGACAATAAGTATCACTAAAATTATTATCGTCTTGGGGATCCATATAATGTAATTTATTTGTATATTGCATTGTATCTGCAAGAGTATTGCAATAACATTTCGCAAAGTGATAAGCAATCGAAGTTTTCAAAGCAGATTCCAGCTTATTTAAATAAGAAAATATAATACGTGATAGTTTCTTATCAAACTCATATAAAGCTTTAAAGTCTGTCAATGTTACAGCATCATATTTTTTAGGTCTTAATTCACATAAAAGTAAATTCTCCAAGCCATTGAATAAAGAATAGTAATTAAACTTTGTTAAAGTATTACTCAACTCTTGTTCATCAAATATTAACCCTCGAGACCTTAATTTATCAGCCAAACCGGTTCTTAATTCAAATGTTTTTATTGCCATCTAAAATCGTCCCTTCATTAATCTAGAACAAAGCAATATTATCTCCAACACTCAACACATCTTAATAAACCTATTTTATTATATAATTTTACATTTCTGTCGATAAAAAATAAAGATAAATTTGCTTTACTCATCCTCCTATTTGCAAATCTATATAAAATAAAAAACGGATAGCTCATTACGAACTATCCGCTTATTTCTTTGGTGATCCAGGAGGGATTCGAACCCCCGACCCACGGCTTAGAAGAAATAAAAGAGTGTTTATATACAATAAATTAGTTGTTTTCTGTATATACTTTTAAAATAAGTATTATACTAAGCATATATATTCTATAAAATATACCTGATATATACTCTATTACATATGTTAATACAAATAAATTCGAGTCATACGGCTTTCTATTTATTAGCGTTTATCACTAAAGATTTATATCTATCGGCTAATACCAAAAAAGCTTCAATTTTTTCCACAATACGTTTTTGCTCATTTAAAGGAGGCAAAGGGACAACGGCCTTATAGAGCTGTTTATCATTTATAGCAGGATACGCAACACCTTTTGAGTTTTCAGATGAATTCACATATTTATCAAAACTCGGACTTAAAAGATAATAAAACAAATATTTATTATAGATTCCCCTATAACAAGTCATTGCCGCAAACCCCGTACTCGCTATAGTCTCACAGCTATCAACCTTATCAACAATACACATATTATGTAAATACGGCCGCACTGTAGAGTATAAAATATCACCTAAATCAACTATACGCCTAGCTCTTGATGGAATATTTTCTTCATTTGTATATTTTTTTAAACTGATTAACTTTTGATTAGCATTGTCTATAGATCCTATATCTATATAAGAAAATTCCATTTCAGGTTTCTTTTGACCTCTGTTATACACAATATCTTTCAAACGTACCCAACACCAACTATCAGGAATATCAAATGGTATTTCTTCCTCCAGTATAACAGAAGAGATCTTTTCTTTTTTTATCTGACCTATTTTTATTAACTCTTGCTTTTCCTTATTAATCATTTTGATAATATCTTTGCCCAGTCCGTCTTCATCTATTTGTTTACATAGTTTACCTTGAAAAGACTCTTGTAAGATTGACTTTTTCAATGCCTCTGGGAATTTTTCATTTAAATTTTTTAGTTTCTTCCAAACCACTTCGTATTTATCAATTATAGAAAAAATAATTTCTAATCTCTCCACTATCCGTTTTTGCTCTCCCAACGGAGGTAAGGGAATAATCAGATTTTTCACTATTTCTTTAGTAATTGATTTAAAAGTAGTACCTGTAGATTTTTTGACCAAATTTTTTTCATGTGCAACAAGCCAAAAATATAAAAACTCTGTTGAGATATATCCATATGTTGAAATAGCACATAATCCTCGTCCAATACATATACACCTATTTGTAATATTTGCTTTTCCTACTGGAGCACGAACACAAAGAAGCACAGCCCCTTCCGGCGCAATTTTTAGAGGAGTATTTGTTGTCGTTGAAGATTTTTTTAAAAATCTATCGCCAAAATAAATTTTTCCTTGGTGAAACTCAATCCCATCTCGATTCTCAGAAACATTATTATTTGATGGTGACTGTCCCATAACTATATCAAAGACGTCATCCATTCTAACCCACTTCCAGCTACTAGGAATTTCCAATAATGTCTCATCATCTTTAATTACGGGAACCAGTTTTTTAGTTTTCACCTTTTGGTTTTTAAGAGTATTCTTCTTTTCTATTTGAATTAATTGGTACAGCTCCTCGCCTGACCCTTCTTCAGCCCTTTGTTCAACTAATTTTCCTTCTATTGCAAACTGAAGCATACTATTTCTTAATTGCTGAGGTGTCATTCTAATTTCCTCCCTAATAGAATAGTTATCTCTTCTAGCACTCTATCTATTTCATCATTAAGACTAGCACGTTCCTCTTGATATCTTTGAATTAAATCATGAGGAGCTAAAATAATTTCTTCTTCATGTGGATATCCACACAAATCTATATTGTAATTATATTTATACTCTAAATCTTCTTTTGCGTATCTCTTAGCTTTATCAAAGCCAGATTCGGCTAACTCGATTCGATTATTCCACCAGTCAATAACTGGCTTAAAATGTTCTAACTGCATAGGCTTTGTCTTAGAAAAGTGTTTATACCCTTCAGGCATGTCTAATCTATATATCCAAGTTTCTCTAGTCTCCCCTGTATTATCAAAGAAAAGAATATTGGTCGTAATCGAAGTATAAGGACTAAACACACTAGATGGCAATCTAATAATCGTATGAAGATTAAACTCATTTAATAACTTTTTCTTTATATTAATTTTTGCATTGTCCGTACCAAATAAAAAGCCATCAGGTAAAATTACTGCAGCTCGCCCTTGTGCTTTTAAGCGGTACATAATAACCGACATAAATAAATCAGCGGTCTCTGAGCTAGCTAAATCAGCTGGAAAATGACTTTTTACATCATTTTTTTCTGATCCACCATAAGGTGGATTCATCATGATAACATTAAATTTATCTTTATCCGTATAATCCAATACATCCTTTAATAAGGAATTATCATGAAATATACGCGGCGTATCTACATCATGAAGCAATAAATTAGTAATTGCTAACATATATGGGAATTGCTTTTTTTCTATCCCATAAATAGATGATGAGTATGCTTCTTCATCTGCTACAGTTTCTACTTTTTTATGTAATTCATTGAGCCAACTTATTAGAAATCCACCAGTACCGCAAGCGAAATCAGCCATAACTTCACCCACTTGTGGATTAATCATAGCTGCCATAAAATCTGTTACGGCACGTGGTGTATAAAATTCACCACTAGAACCAGCACTCTGCAATTCTTTTAGAATTGTTTCATAAATATCACCAAATGCATGACTTTCATCATAATCACTAAAATCAATATCATCAATTATATTAATAACTTGTCTTAGTAAAACACCATCTTTCATATAATTATTAGCATCAGCGAATGTTGTTTGCACAATAGACTTTTTTATTGATGTATTTACATCTACAGGTAGTCTTTTTAGAGTTGGAAATAATGTATTATCAACAAAGTTTAATAAAGCATCCCCTGTCAATGCTCTACCAGATTTATCGTCATGTGCCCAATTCATCCACCGACATTCTTCTGGAATTATAGATAAGTAATTATCCTCATTTATTTCCCATTCTGACTCTTTAGCATCATACACTTTCAAAAAAAGCATCCATACAAGTTGCTCAATACGCTGCGCATCACCATTGATACCTGCATCATTACGCATAATATTTCGTAATCGTTTTACAAAATCAGATAAGTTACTCATATTCATATAGCTCCATTATTATAAATTGCATTTTGTAAGTCGGCTACTGCACTTATATAGCCCTCTTTTCCTCCAAAATAACCAACTATTTTTGTAGGTTTCCCTAATTTTATAAATGGATCAAGACGTAAAACTCCCATATTTACTATTTCGGTAATACCTTGGTTTTTATATTTATCTAAAAGTACTTCTAGCACGTCTCTAGCAGGCCCATTGTATTTATTAAAGAAATCTTGTTTTTTCACACCCTCCACACGTTCCTTCCTAGTCAATGGTTTCTGATTAAAGGCGATATAACAAATAAAATCAAAGTCATCAACGTCTTCCATTTTCTGTTCTTTTTTGATTCCTTCTATATCAATTCCATGTTGTAATAGCAAATTTTTTATCTTATCTTTTTTAGGATCATTACGCCACTCTTCAATAAAAAGATCTAATGTAGCATATTGACCTAAAATATTTTCTTTTGTATAATCTACAACACTTTCTATTTGTAAAAGTTTGCCAGTAGGATCATATATAGATACTGTTTTATGAGTTACCTCTACACTACAGCCATTTTTATCTATTATAGGTTTAATCTTTGTATCAATTGGATCATCCGGACGTTCTTTACCTGTCGAGTCTTTATCATCACCTGTTGGATTAGGTGTATATCCATCAACAATTTCAATAGGTCCATCCCAATCTGGATCTGCAAATAGTCTTGTCACATTCCTAAAATCCATTACAACAAAATGCGTTTTACCGTCTTGCTCTCTAAGCCTTGTCCCACGACCAATAATTTGTTTAAATTCTGTCATTGATCCAATCATTTCATCTAGAACAATTAGCTTAGTCATCTTACAATCAGCACCAGTAGAAAGCAACTTTGATGTAGTAGCTATTACTGGATAGGGTGAAGACACTGAAATAAAATAATCTAGTTTACTTTTCCCATAATCATCACTACCAGTAATCCGAACACAATAATCGGGGTTATCTTTCACCATATCAGCGTTATGATTTACTAAAGCAATTCGCATCCTTTCTGCTGCTTCTTCAGTAGGACAAAAAACTATAGTCTTTGCCATTCTATCAGTAGATTTTAAATATTTAGTAATTTCAGCTGCAACTTGTTCTGTTCTATCTTCAAGAATAATATTGTAATCATAATCTGAATTATTATAAATTCTATCCTCAATCTCATTACCATATTTGTCTTTTTGACCCTTAATTGGTCTCCAGCCATCACCAATATCTGTTGTAATATTAATGACTTTAAAGGGCGCTAAAAATCCATCTTCTATACCTTCTTGTAAGGAATACGTATAGATTGGTTCACCAAAATAATGACAATTAGAAGTATATTTAGTTTCTTTTGGTGTTGCAGTCATACCAATTTGTGTAGCTGAAGAGAAATATTCTAATATCCTTCTCCATCTAGATTCATCCTTTGCTGACCCCCTATGACATTCATCAACTATTATTAAGTCGAAAAAGTCTGGTTTAAACAATTCAGAAAAATGTTCTTTATCATCATCGCCAACTAATTGTTGATATAGAGAAAAATACACTTGATAGGATGTAATTATATTAGGATCATCTTTTGCTACATTAATCTTATGAGTTAACTTTTCTAATGGCGCAAAATCTTGTTGAATAGACTGATCGACTAAAATATTTCTATCTGCTAAATATAAAACTTTACGCTTTATTCCACTTTGAAGTAATCTATAAACAATTTGGAATGCTGTATATGTTTTTCCTGTTCCAGTTGCCATTACAAGAAGAAGTCTATCCTTTCCTTGAGCAATTTCTTCTACAGCTCTATTAACAGCAACCCTTTGATAATATCTAGGTGGATATGTATTTTGATTCGTATAATAAGGTTCATCAATGATTTTTCTAACATTATCACTAAGGCCTTTACCCGCATTCGAGTTAGTGGTAAATCTTATTAATAGCTCATCTTCAGAAGGGAACTCATCCAAAGAAAGTTCTCGTTCTTTCCCTGTTAAATAATCATGTTCATAAAATCCATCTCCATTTGAGCTATACGCAAATGGTACATCTAACATCTCAGCATATTGCATAGCCTGTTGAAGCCCATGAGAAACACTGTATTTATTAGATTTAGCTTCTATTATGGCTATAGGCTTTTGTGGATTTATATAAAGTATATAATCTGCTTTTTTAGCTTCAGATCTAGATACTCTATTTCCACGAAGATTAATCATTCCATCTGTAATCCGTGTTTCCATAGAAATTTTATTTCTATCCCATTTAGATTCTATGGCTGGATTAATATATTGAAACTTTATATCTTCCTCAGTCATTTCATTTTTAGGTCTCATTATACTCATATTCAATCCCCTAATATATAGTTTTTAAGACTAACCCCTATAAAATCCCCAATTAATATATTCTTAAAATATATCATTTAAATCTTAGTTATCTATATTAGATAAAACTCTATTGAAGTAATCTTTACCTCATATATAATCTTTTTTAATACGCCTTAAACGTCTCATTAACAAATTTCTTCTCTCTTGGTTACTCATAGCCATCCAAGCCTGTAGGTGAGGCATTGCACCACTAGTAAATGTATAATTTAAACGCACATGCTCATTAGCAGTTGGTATTGGTAGTGTTGCCAAATATTGAGGTTCTGTTAATGGCATTTGCCCGACTGGTGGTTTAATACCCAACTCATTCCAAACCAATAAGTTAGCTAAATATTGAGATTTTTTTGAACGAACCCCTTGATATTCCCCCATAAAGGGTAATCCCAACTGATTTGACATTTTATATAAAAAATAACCTACATTCAATTCATCAGTTAAGAAAAGACAGTCATATAAGCGTTGATTATCTGCATTATCTGAAAACTTAAAACATAAAAACTGATTTAAAGCAGTCTCATCTTTAGGAATCTCCATATTCCACACAGTCAATCCAAAAATATAATCTAATTGGCCTTCTAAAATTTCTGAATCAGAAATTTTAAATGAATAATTTAGTTTACCTATAGGGGCAAAATAAACATAATCATGCTCTGAAACAGGCTCATTAACAAGACCTATTAGATAATCTGTACTAACATTAAAGTAGTTCGCAATAGATACTAATACGTCAAAAGAAGGTAGTGTAAGACCTTTAGTATATTTAGTTATTGCAACAGCAGAAACCCCAATTTCTTTGGCTAAATCTTTCTTTTGAAGTTGAAACTCATCCAAAAGAATTTCTAACCTAGACGAAAAAATATCTTTAATAGATGAACCAGATTTTTTTAGATCCATTAATACATCTATAACTCCCATTTGTTCCCTACTTTCTTTATTTCATATTGATTTTTTTATTTCAATACGCTATACTGTAATTAACCGATAGTTAATTAATATTTATTTATTAGTTAATTAATTGGTGTATGTAAATTTCTTATTACTTTATTATATTAAAATTTCATGTATTTTACAATGTAAGGAGCCCAGTTATGAAACTCTACACTGTACGCGAAGCTGCTGAGGAATACTTTGCAAAAAATGTAAGTATGAGTCATATTTACAATCTAATTAAAACTAAAAACTTAAATTGTATTCATATTGGTCATAAAATACTAATCCCAGAAAATGCTTTAGACGAGTATTGTAAAGCTAATTTTAATATTCAATAAGGATACCCAATTGTATGCAAACAAATCCAGATTATTCTCAACAAAAACGTAAATATTTTCCTATTGAACTTCCTAATGGAAAAATTAAATATGTTCGAGATCGAACAAGCTTTAGAGAAAAACACAAATTAAATACCACTTTAAATCTATGCAGCGAGAGGCGCTAGAGGCTAAAATACAAGTCTTTAGTGTCTCTTTTTTATTACAAAATATAACAAATTTATTTCTACATTAATGTAAAAAACTAGGTATATAGGAATAGACCTATAGATAAGCTAATTACTACCTGCTTATCTATAGGGACTATTCATTTAAAATAGTCTCTAATATCCCTAGCTGATATATATCAACATTCCTATTAATAGCACAGAAAAAATCTACCACTATCAACAATATATGCCTTCGCATGCAGTGCGTATGGTGTATGAAGTAGATTAGGCACTATCTACTCTACTATTTCCATCTAAAACACAAAGGAGACCTTTATGGCAAATACAGACCTAAATGAATCAATTAAAATTTATTGCACCTCTCAATTAAAGCGACAAATTAAAAATATTGCAGCTTTAGAAAGTAAGAGTATATCAAGTTATGTTTCAAATCTAATTGACCAACATTTTCAACAAAGTACTTGTATAGATTCAGAATCCTATAACTTTTTAAATCAAAATCTAGATCGACTTGAAGTTTTAACATTAAGCCTTTTTAAAGGATTATATGAATTATATAGTGCAGAAGATAAATTTGAAGAAATCTGCTCTACAATTTACAGAAAGGACTAACAAAATGACGAATATTAATAATAATATTGCTTTTAAAGAACTCAAAAGGGGAAAAATTACGTTTACCATCTGGAAAAAATATCTAAGAAATATATTAATAGGCCTATTCCTTCTTCAAGCAATTACATCTGCAGGACTATTTTATGGTTTTCTGTATCAATCAGAAAATATCATATCCACTCAAAATATTTATGTAACAAAAGAAGTCGCTTTAAATTATATTAACCCTATAAAGCCAGATACTTATAAAACTCAAATAGGTCAATTTATTGCAAGTCATACATTTGACTTTGAGGTAAATCCTAACAATAGAATCCCATTCAAAAATTATAAAGATGTAATCGACCATTTAACCAATAATCAGCTTTATATTTTAAAGGAAAGTTACAAAAAATACTGGCTAATAACGCTTTTATTAAGTTTAGGAATATCACTATATTGGAATTATAGTCAATATTTAAAAGACACATCTGTATCAAAAAAAGCACTCCATAAGCGTGGTATGCAATTATTATCTCAAAAGCAAATTAGTTTATATACTAAAAATAAACCTCATGTTTTATCCATTGGAAGTATAAATATCCCTACTGATACCGAATGTAAACATATTCTTGTCTTTGGTGCTAGTGGCTCTGGTAAATCTGTATTGCTCAGTCAATTTCTTAATCAAATTAATACATATAGCCAAAACTATAATGATAAACGCCACTATATTATTACAGATGTAAAACCTGAGTTCGTAGGAAAATTTGCAAAATCCGATGACTACATTTTTTGTCCTTTTGATAAACGTAGTATTAGTTGGTCAATATTTAATGATATTGATGATATTTCAGATTATGATACTTTCGCCTCTATTCTCTTTGAACAGGAAGGTGCAAAAGATCCATTCTGGGGATTAGCTGCAGGGGCTATATTTGCAGATGGCTTAAAGTATCTTGATTTACAAGGGCGTAAAACGAACCAAGACATTCTAGAATTTTTTAAACAGCCTGCAGAAGATTTAACAGAAGCTATTAACTCCCTACCGCCAAAATTAATAACATCTAATCAGTACTTAAACGCTCCAGAAAATACCTTTACCTCTATACTTGCAACTCTTGCAAGTGGTCTAAAGCCTTTTATGCACTTAAAAGATTCAACCGATAACAATGCTCCATTTTCTTTTAAACAATACATTAGAGAAGAGTATCAACGAACAGATGGAACTATTCCAAACTTATATTTATTAGTTCCTGCTAACCGTCAACGAATCATGGCGCCATTATTATCACTAGTCATGGATATTATGATTAGCGAAGCACTTACTTTACCTGAAAGTCAAAATTGCAGACTTTATTTTATTATTGATGAAATTGGTAGCGTCAACAAGATTCAATTACTTCCTGATTTAATTACAAAAGGTAGAAGTTATGGTATTAGTATTCTTGCTTTAACACAAGATCCTGGTTTATTAAGGGAAAAATATGGGCCACAAGTAATGCAATCATTCTTAAATAACTTTGGCACGCAAATAGTATTACGGATTAACGATGCAGCTACTGCAAAAGAACTGGCGGATAACTTTGGTGTAGAGGAAATTATTGAATACAAAGAATCAATTCAACTACCTCAAAACGGTAGTCCTATCCCCTCAATTAGTCAGGATACAACAACTAAATCGCTTATTCTTCCAAGTCAATTACAGTCACTACCACCATTCAAAGGCTATGGAAAAGTATTAGGTTTTAACCCTTTTAATTTAATAATTCCTCAAGTATTTTTTAATGAAAACCCTACTATCAAACACTTTGACCCTATTGATAAAAAACCAGTAAATTCATTTAAGCCAAATATGTACCCCCATAGAATAAAGTTTAATGAATATAAAGAACATCATTATGGAGAGGATTTAATTAAAAAGTATAAAAAAGGAGAATAATCTACTATGGTTACAACATCCAATGTGTCCACCATTCAAGCAGGACAATACTATAATAAAGATGATTATTATAGTCGCACAATTACCCAGGAGGACTTTTGGTTTGGTAAAGGATTGTTATCCCCTATAGGAGATGATATTCCAAATCCATGTAAAAGTACTATAACACCTTTATCACAGGATAATTACGAACAAAAAGTAAATACATTAAAAGACGAATTGACTCCCGATGCAAAAAAATTGGCAATAGATTTAACCTTCTCTCCACCAAAATCTATCTCAATTGCAATGTTAAATCCTGCATTAAAATATGATCTTCTCGATGCACATAATCAAGCGGTTAAAAATGTCTTAACTTTCGTTGAATCTAATTATGTAGTATGGCGCAAGCATACAAATAAAGATAATCGAACAGAAAATATAAAAGCTAAAAATGCTTTATTTGCCTGTTTGCAACATAGGGTATCTAGAGAACAAGATCCACAATTACACACCCATTGCTTACTTTTTAGAAAAACAATGATAAATGGCAAAATTATGACGATTGAGGACCGATTTATTCACTCAAACCAATATCTTTTCTCCTTAATGTATGACAATGAATTATCTAAAGCCTTACAAGAAAAAAGGATTCCCCTTCGGGAATCCTTGAGCAATGATCAGAAAAACATACATTTTGAGATTGAAGGTATAAATGACACTCTAATCGATCATTTTTCAAAGAGAAAACATCAAATTCAGGATTATCAAGCCAATCAAGGCTTTTCTAATACATGGGATGGCGCACACGCTGCAGGTCTGGCATCGCGGAGACCAAAGCCACCAGAAGACCTTGCAACTTTAGAGAAGGAATGGCGTAAATCTATTGATAATTTAGGCGGTTTTGTAATTAATAAATCTACACATCACAAGGATGCATCAAGACTTTTAAAAATCAATGATATATTAAAAAAATCCATTGACCAACTACAAGAAAAATCCTATGCATTTTCTAAGTCAGACTTAATGATTGAAGTATATAAACAAGGTATAATGCTTGGCGTAACTGTATCAGAATTTGAAAATATATTTGAACACCACTTACAAAGTACTTTAATACAAGTTGGTTTTCGTCAATTAAATAATGAGATATATTTTACAACTCCCAAAAACTTGGCTCGTGCCAAATATATAGATTCGCTCCTTTTAAGTCCCCAGATTGAAAATTATAGTACTTTAGATCAGAATGATGCTAACTCAAAAATTGATATACTTTCCGGCAATCTCAAACTAGCGCAAGGTTGGGAGCTTTCAAAAGGGCAAAAAGAAGCTATTAATTTAATGTTATCATCTTCTAACAAATATATTGCAGTAGAAGGTATAGCAGGTTCTGGTAAAACAACTATGCTTGAACAAGCTAAATTACTATACGAGGCTCAAGGAGTTAATGTAATAGGTATGGCATTTACAGGAAAAGCAGCAGAGGCCATGGAGTCAGAAGCTGCAATTTCCTCTCAAACTATTCATAAATATCTAAATCACCTTTCCCCCACTACGACTCATAACTCCTGGGATTTTTCATCTGTAAAGAAAGCAGAAACACCAGAAGTCTGGGTAGTAGATGAAAGCTCCATGTTAACAGATCACTTACTAAGTAATATTCTAGAAGCCTCTGAAAAAAGAAATGCTAAAGTAGTCTTTCTTGGTGACCTAAACCAACTACTTCCAATTGGTACAGGTAATGCATTTGCTAGAATGACTAGAAAAGATAATGAACAAGTACCTACTGTTCGTATGAGGGAAATCAATCGGCAAGAAGAAGGGTCTAATCTTAGAAAAACAGTAGAAGCTTTATCTGGTAAATTCGAAAATATAGAAAAACAATCACCACTATCTTATATTGACGACAGTATTAAAGAAATTCCACAACGACAATATCGCTTGAATTCTGTAATTCATGAATACTGTAATTACACAGTTGAGCAGCAAGATAAAAGTGCTATTTTAGTAGCTCGCAATAATGATCGTAATGAACTCAATTCTGAAATTCATAACAGACTTGTAGAAAAAGGTACCCTAAAAAATGAATGTTTACTAACTAGCGTCAATCAGTATGGTATAGAAAGCTCTAATCCTTATGCCATTGGTGAAAAAGTAATCTTCACTAAAAATGACTATAAACTCAAAGATACTAATGGCGAAACAGTAGGAATAAAAAATGGTCAACTTGGCAAAATCATAAATATCAATGGGCCTAAAATTACCGTACAAACTAACACAAACCAAAATGTAATGTTTGATACAAGAGAGTATAAACATTTTGATTATGGATATGCAATGACTACATTCAAGGCACAAGGTATTACTGTTGATAATGCTCTAATCGTACATGATAGTACACAAAAAAACTCCAACACTCGCAATAAAATTTATGTAGATGTAAGTCGTGCTAAAAAAAGCGTAAAAATTTTTACTGATGATAAGGAAGCTCTAGTCAAACAGGCTAAGCGCTTCCAACAAAAGATTACTTCATCAACTTTCACGCCATTCATTGTTAAAGGCAAAGAAAGGAAAACTACACATGTCTCAAAAGAAAAATCTAAGGAGATCTAATGGAGAAGGCACATTTTTTCAAAGCCAGGGAAAATGGCGAGGCCAATTTAGTATTACTAAAGATAATAAGCTAATCCGCCGTGCTTTCTCTGGAAACTCAAAATTAGAAGTATATAAATTAGGAAAACAATGGATAGAGGCTACACAACAAAACACTTCTATTTTCTCATCTAAAAATACAAAACTAAAAGATATCTGTAACTACTGGCTACAAGATGTAAAGAAAGTCAGTGTAAAACCTAAAACATTTCAAAAATATGACTCTACACTGAGGCTATATATACTTCCCCTCTTAGGTGAAATAAAAATAGTTTCAATTACGCCACAACAAGTACAAACAGTTCTAAATAATTGGAGTAATGGAACATTGAAAGGTAAAAAAGGACATATCATATCTTCCAGTACCATACGTTGCACTAGACGTTATCTTTCAGAACTATTTGAGTATGCAGTAAATATAGGTTTATTGCTAAAAAATCCCATTAAATTAACTAAACCACCTAGATTAATAACTACAGAAATTCATACCTTATCACTCGATGAAATTCATCAGCTTACAGTCACAATGAAGCAACAAGTCAGTAATAATATATCCTCACCTTATAGGATTAATTATTACGCCGCCTATATCGCAACAAAAATTGCCTTAGGCACAGGAATGCGGCTAGGTGAAGTATTTGGACTATGCTGGGACTGTGTAGATCTAATACATGGCCATATATCAGTAAGACGAACAATACAAACAGGTACTAAAGGGCAAATATTTCAAGATACGAAGACAAAAACTTCTCGTCGTTGTATCCCTATCAGCCAAGAATTACAAAGTGAATTGACTACTTATAAAGAATTCCAATCCAATTATGCAAAAGAATTAGGAGATAAATGGACTGATTCCTATGGAGTTGTTATCTCAGGTACCTTTGGAAAAATTCTATCAACAAGTAATTTCAAATCTAGATATTTTATACCAATATTAAAACTACTAGGCTTAGAACATATAACATTTCATGATCTTAGACATACCCATGCTACACTTCTACTATCTCAGAAAATAAACCCTAAAATAGTACAAGAGCGACTTGGACACTCTACAATTACATTAACCTTAGATACATATTCACACTTAGTACCAGATATACAAAAAGAAGCAGTTAAAGCTTTAGATAATTTAGGAATATAAACCCACTACCTAAATTACAATTCATCATCGGAATTGTAATTAGACAAACAGGCATCACATAGGATTCTCTCTTGGTTATTTAATGCAAGTTTAGCTGTAGTTTCATCAACAGGAGATGAACAGTTTTCACAAGAATATTGATCTATTCTATCATCGTTTTCTAGAAAAGAATCTTGATAACAATAATCATCTCCCAACATTTCCGCATATTCTAGTCCTTCATCCATATCTATTATCGGTTCATCTACTAATGACTCATCATCTAATTCAATTACACTTAAGTCTTTTACTGATTCAATATCATTTTGTATATAAAATGTACCATCATGTTGAAGAATAAAATCTAAATCCACAGAAATATTTTTTTTATGCTTTTCAGATAAATAAATGTATTTTTTATAGATAAAACATTTGTCTTCAGGATCATAAATTGAATTCTCTATGTCTATATAAGAAGCCTCTATTGAGTAATCAATTATAAACATAAGATTAGCCTGAATGTTATCTTGATTATTGCAAGTTACAAAATCAACTACTATAGATACCTCATCAATATCAAATGCTTCTACTTCATAATCAAATTCACCTATCCTAATAAGTTCACTATTCTCTAATACGTGTAAAAATTTCTTTTTAACGTCTTCACTATTTATATACCTATTCAATAACTCTACATACGAGTTATCATATAATGCTTTTATTTCATTAGCTCTTGAAAACTTTTCTAATGATTTAAAAATTTTTATATTAGACTCATCTTTAACGGCTTGAATAACACCATTATCCTGTGTAATCAGATAAACCTGTTCATTATGTTCTCTTATAAATAATTTAATTGCTTCAATCATAAATGCATCTTTAAATTCGTTTCTTTTTTTCTTCTCAAATGGATACTCTATATTAAAATGTGCTGAGAGTATATTATTAATATCAATATTATTTAATAAAAGTTCTAAAGAATTTTCTTGTCCCCAAAATTTATTAAACTCATTTTCTAATATAGAAATTTCCGTCTCAGTCTTCAATTTTGAATAATCGAACCTTCCATAATGAGCATATGCCTTATAAAACTCTGATTGTGCTCTATTATAAGCCGTTACTGCAGACTCTACGGAATCTCTCAAATGATAGAAAACTTCACCTTTTGTTACACTTGAATATAATAATCTAATTTCATTAGTTTGAATAAGTTGATTTAACAAAAGAAAATACGAATTATTAAGGCCATACTTCTCTTGAATATATATGTTGCTATCTAAATACACATTAATCATTTAATCTCTCCTACTAACTATTTCTTATCTACTAAAATAATTACTAAAAACTATACGAAAAACGGATAGCTCATTACGAACTATCCGCTTATTTCTTTGGTGATCCAGGAGGGATTCGAACCCCCGACCCACGGCTTAG
>ERZ651108.580-NODE-580-length-17742-cov-52.071861_pt1 | contig 17742 bp, 14 predicted proteins | sample MGYA00512173_ERZ651108 | MGnify/ENA metagenome assembly ERZ651108 | reverse complement strand
CAGGTGGTGGCGGTGGTCAAGGCAATAACTGCAAGAGCCTTACCACACGAAGTGGCAGCTCCCTTAAGCTTGATGATTCTGCAGGTAGCGTCACATTGCACGACAAGGGCGGCGTAAGTATGAACTTTGATGGTGGCGGAAATTCTACAATCAATGCTAAGTGTAGCCAAGTTTTCAATGCAGGGTCAAGTGCCGGTATAAATGTTGGTGCCAAGAAACATCAGCCTGCTTCATCTGCTTTAACTATGGATAGTGATGGTATAATAGACCTTAGCGGTAAAAGTAAAATCACTATAAAAGTTGGTGACAGCACAATAACAATAGATACTACGAGTATTGTTTTGGAGGCGCAGAATATCCATGCCGCAGGAAGCAATCTTAGTCTGTCGGTGATAGGAGGTGGGACTGGTATCTCTATGACGGAAGCTAAAAATCTTGATATAATTGGAACCCCTGTGAACATAAACCAAGGTGATGGAGGAAAAGTAAATATAAAATAGAATTATGGAGCAGAGATATAAAGTGAATACAAGAAGTTCTATAGAACTTAAGGGGATAAACATATATCAAGACTCCAAAAGCCAGGAATGGAGTGTCGTACTTGAAAAGAAGGAAGACAGTTACATTGTTGTAATAGTGCGGAGTACCCTATACGATTCAGATGCTGAGAAAAATCTGAAATCTCTACTTAATATGGTTGAAGACGTTTATGCACGTATTGCTCTTCGTGTAAGCCGGAATGGAGAAATGATAGTAGATAACAGAACAGAGATTATTAATCATTGGGAGACCGTTCAGGAGAATATTATGGCTACTTTCGGGTGCGATGATGAAATGAAGACGTTCTGTGAGAATGTCAGAGAAGGTCTGGATAACATAGACCGTTACGTTAGGCGTAATATGATTTTCTTTGTTCTTTTGTCCACATTCAGTAGGAGGGAGGAATTTGAGTTTCTTACAGATTCCTTCCTGTCCGTTGGTGACTCCATAAAGGTGAATATCAAACGTAACGAAAGTGCAGAGGAAAGCGCGGGGAAAGATATTCTTATACATGAAGGAAGGGCAGTCCCAGTTGATTTACGACAAATGCGTGGAAAGTATGATGATAAAGTGTCTCAATATATAGGTTCTCCATTCGTTTATGATTTTTCATTTATTTCAAGATACGAATATGATAATCAGAAGGGAGGTATGTTTGATAATGCCGTATGCAATATATATGAGCAGATGTCAGATGGTTACTCCTTTAAAAACCATATAGAATTTATATCTTTATAATAAGGAATAATGGCAAAGGAATATGTTCTGGATGATGATATGGTTGTTTGTACTTCTGGTGCAAGACAAACTACGATTCATGTATCCAGTCAGTACATGGTGAGAAGAGGAAATGGGAAGTTCGTGGCAACAGAAGATGACCGTTTCACAGGTTGCTTTTTGTGCCAGAAGGTAACGGCTATAGGGTCTTCTTATGGTTTTATTGCAGGAGGTATTTTAGGTGCAGTCGTTGGATTGTCATTGACTCCTACGATGGCTGTTACTGGTTTCTTGTCAGGAGCAATTTATGGATTACTGTCAGGAGCAAAGGAGGGAGGCGAAAAAGGGGCCGCTGTGGGTAAGTCTGCAGGAGGGGCTATTGGAGCGGTCCTTGGAGCAATAGCAGCCCCATTTCCGTTAAAAAAGATTGGTGCAGCTGTGGGAAAAGTCGTAGGTCAGATTCAAGGTAGCGTTGCTGGCGGAATTATAGGTGCTGTCTGCAATGGCCTTTCCAAGGGGGTGGAAGATAGTATGAAGGGGGCAGTTATTGGCACAGCTGCTCCCCCTATTGCTGTTGGGCTTGTCGGAGCAATTTTAAATGGATTAAAATGTAGTATTATTACTAATATGATCATGAATGTAATCAATCCTTGTTCTTTGATGACAAAGGGTACTCCTTGGAGTAGTTTACATTACCAAGTTAAGATTGCTGGGAAATATGCCCTTATGCCTGATGCCAAGATAGCATGCCCGTTTGCAGGAGTTATTTCCATTACAAAACCAGACTGGGACATGATGCTTACATGTGTAAAAATGTCATATTGGGTCTATTGTACACCAGATAAGTATCAGGATTATGAGAAGTATGACCCTGAGAATATGGGGTGGCACGAAGTAACACCAGAAGAATTGGAGGAAAAAGGTGTTGTAAGAAAAATTAATGGGATTAATTATCTTAGTCGTAATCGACAAATAAAATATTCGTCAGAGAAATACAATGGTAAGAATAGGTATTTTTTTGTCGACACCCATTATAAAAGCTATCAAAGCGATAATTCTTCTGATAATGGCTCTGGCATGAAAATGGGAATGTATGAGAAAGATGGTCACTATATTTTAGTTGCTCGGGGGACCGCTCGAGATCCAGATTGGGTAGACGACGATCTAAAACAAGGAGTCGGGTTAGGGAGTGATCAGTATGACCAAGTAACAGCTGTTTCTAAAACTACAACAAAGAAAGTTGGTAAACGAAATGTTACTATAACAGGACATTCTATGGGAGGTGGTACCAGCTCGACAGCGGGCATTGTGACAGGTAGTGATACTTATGCCTTTAATCCAGCTGGAGTACATCCAAATACTACTGCAAAATATGGGAAGAAACTGAGGAATGCATCTAATGTCCACACAATTTATGCTGCAACAGATCCTCTAAATGGTCTACAAAATGCTCTTCCTACAATTGCCCCAAGTTCTGTGGGGGAACGATTAATATTTAATACAGAGAATAAATTTAATATTCAAGATCCATCTAAATATTTGTTAGATGGACATAGCCTTCCTTTACTTATTGAAGAATTAGAAAGGCTTTCAGAAGTACATAAAGAAGATAAGAACCTATTAACATTACAAACGTAATATTTCATTATGGTGAGGCTTATTATTTTAGTTTTTATATCAATGTTTTTTACAAGTTGCAGTTTTATGGTTAAAGAAAAGAAAACGAGTACTCCTCTTCCAGCAGATTATTTTTCGAAAGGGAAAGAGTTGGAGATGGCTTCAGCTATTTATAACAATAATCTTGACTCTGTACGATTACTAATAAAAGAAGGTGTTGATATTAACAAGCTGAGTGAAGGTGGTATGACTTATTTGTACTTTGCATTGATGAGGAAAGAGTATGATATTATGAAATTATTATTAGAGAATGGTGCTAACCCTAATATTGTCAATAATTTTTATAGTAAACCTGGATACCAAAAGGAAGGTTATAGTGAAGAAAAAGAATTAGGTGTCTGCCTTGAAACCTCAGGAGATCCATACTATGAAATTAAATACATGAAACTTCTTATAGAATATGGTGCGAATGTAAATGATACTATCGGTATCACGCCATTAGAAGCTTCATGTCATGACAATTCTCAAAGTAAAGAAAAAATTAAATATCTAGTAGAACATGGTGCAGACATAAACTATTGTATATCTGGAGTCTCTATCATTGGAAGTCAGGCTTCTATCTATAATTGGGGTATGGTTCTCTTCTTATTAAATTTAGGAGCAAATCCTATGAGTGATATAGATCCTGATTTTAATGTTGCCTCTGCAGTGCAGGATTATTATGATGAAGGGTTTGACCTTGATTCTGAGAACGGAAAGATGGCCCAGGAAGTAAAACGAAGACTTGAACAGCGAGGAATTAAGTTTCCTTACCATCCTACAAGCCAAGCAACTTCACCTGAAAGTAGGAAGTAGGTTGCATTCTTATAAAATACTTACGGGAGAGGAGTAGGTCTCTTCGTTTCTATCAAAATAGTTATAGTTAATCCTTTTTAATATTGTTACGAATGTGCATCTGCAGCATGGGGACAGTGACTTTGGATGTATTATCGTTTCTGGCTACTCCGCAATATACAGAATGGAAACGGCACACAGCTGTTTCTCGTGGAATGATACAACCATTGGGAATGTGGTTAAGAAACTATGCGCAGAAGCTAAGGTGCAGTTGGAGTTAAATCCGGAATTCAAGGAAAACAAAGATTATATCTGCCAATATGAAGAGTCGGACTTCGACTTTATCCGTCGTCTTGCTCATCAGTATCAGGAGTGGATGTATTTCGATGGAACTAAACTCATCTTTGGTAAACCAAGGAAATTGGCTGACCCTATAAGATTAGAATATGGAACAACACTGTCTTCACTTGACATTGGTTTACAGACCCTCGCACGCTCTGAGCAGGTGTTCTCTTATCACTCTGGTGCTGACCGTGAGATGCAGCGTATGACACCAGACTTGGCATATGGTCATGACAAACTTGCGGGTGAGGCTTTCCGTGCATCATTAGGTATGTTCTCAAAACCTGCAAGACAGCATGCGCTGCCACGTATCAGCAATGAGACGGAGCTTATTAATTACATGGGGCGTAAGCAGGCTGCTGAGACTGCTGAGACACATTATATCACAGCCGAGAGTCAGGTGCCAACCCTGCGTGTCGGTTCTGTTGTAAGTCTCTACAGCTCGTTCTTGGAACGTGTAGGAAACATATCAAAAGAAAGTTTGGGTAACTTTATCATTATTGAGATAACGCATGAGGTGAGCCAAGGAAGCTACTACAAGAACCGCTTCAAAGCTATACCTGCAACGATAAAGGCACTGCCAAGTCCAAAGGTGCGTATGCCATTGGCAGAGACACAGATGGCAACCGTGCTCAGTAATGCTGACCCACAGGGTAAGGGTCGTGTGCGTGTGCGCATGAACTGGCAGACAGATGGTATGCAGACTGGTTGGGTGCGTGTGATGACCCCAGATGGTGGTAGCAGTAGTGACGTAAAGAGCAACCGTGGTTTTGTGTTTATCCCAGAGGTAGGCGACCAAGTCCTCCTCGGCTTCCGTCATGGAGACCCCGCAAGACCATACGTTATGGGGAGTTTGTTTAACGGCACCACTGGTAACGGCGGAGGTTCAAATAATAGTATTAAAAGTCTTAAGACACGTAGTGGTATTTCTGTTATCCTCAATGATGATAATAAGTCACTTGAGATAAAAGATGCAGGTGGTAGTTCCATTCATTTGGATGGAAACGGAAACATCTTGCTTAATGCCCCTAAGAACATACAGCTCCATGCTGGTAATGATATGTCCTTTATGGTAGGTCACGACCTACAAGTTAATGTTGGAAACTCACAAACAACGAACATTGGTAATATGTTGCTGACCAATGTGATGCAGAAGATATTGGTAAACACACCGTTCATGCAGCAGCTTGTTGCGGACTTCTTCCACACACAGGCAGGAAAGGCATTGCTCAACTCGCAAAAGCAAATAAAGATTGAAGCTCCAGAGACAAATGTAGTTGGTGAGCAAAGATTATTCATACATAGTGCAGAGAAAGCCATTGTTAATTCACAAGGGACAATGGAAGTAAGAGGGGAGCAGGGATTAAATGAATTAAATCAAGGTATGAGCTACGAAACGACTGATCCGACCTTAGATTGTGACACTGTTGTTTACTTCAAACCAACATCAGACTATAATGGTGCGTTTGGTTTTGATTGGTACAGAATGGGGGACAGTGGAATCAATGGTGATTTTGCGTTTGAAAAGAAAGAAAAAGATATTGATGAAGGCATTATTGGGCAACATTACATAAAAAATGAGAAAGAAGAGAAAGTAACTGCTGATTATATGTATGTAGATAAGGATGGAAACTATCAGTATTCTGAGTTTGAGACGTTAGAAAGCAGCATTATTCGCCAAAGAAACTGTTATGAAAGGAAAACTATTTTATGGCTAAAAAATGAGGAGAATAAGGATAAAAGTTACGAATATACGTATTTTACACCTATAATGACCATAATGGCTGGAGTGGAAGCAAAGTTGAATGCTGTAATGAAGTTCAACCCAGGGAAAAAAGACAGACCTAAAATGATAAAACTGGAATTTGGAAAAGATTGTAAGGATTTGAGTGTTTCCCCTTCTACTCTTCCGATAAAAGAAGATGAAAAACCTATAACTATAACTATAAAGTGTTCTGGAGAATTTGATAAGGAACAAGTGCTGTTGGTTAAGGCTGACGAAAAAGAATGTGGTAAAATACGGATATTGCCCAATGGAAAGCAACACCAGAAAGAGATAAAGGTTGTCACAATATCTGTTAGAACAAATCTTGAAGCTAAAAAAGGTGAAGCTAAAGTAGGAATAATAGCAACAGGCGGTCCTGATCTTTTTGTCAACACCCTTAAACAAGCTCTTATTACCGTACCCGAAGGGGTAGAATCCATAGAAGAACTGGATTGTACAGATGAAGAGTTTACCAATGCATATAAAAAAAGATATACAAACAAAAAAGGCGAAGTATGTTATGGAATCAATTCTGATACTTCATGGGAAATGAAGGGTACATTGGAACAAACCTTACAAAAGATGTATGGACATGTCTATGACGAATACTATAAATTGTTTTTCTTCGCCGATTCGTGCGAAGGTATTAATGGATACGCTTATTACGATTCTAAGCATGCTTGTTTTTTCGATGGTCATAATGCCTCGACGGTTGGACACGAGGTTTATCATTGCTTTGGTTTAGCCCACACTTTTGATTTCAGAAATTCTAAACGTTGTGAGATTGGTTATAAATATACAAATACAAACAATATGCTTGACTATAGTCACCATGTGGGTATAGAACGCAATAGTCTTTTTTATTTGCAGTGGATGTATATAAATCCTTATATTGTGTCAGGCAAACCAGAGTCAGACATGAAGAATAGAGATAAGAAAGACAAATTAAAACATAAAAGTGTAGGTGAAAAAATAATCACAATCAAAGATAATTATAAAATATTATAAGCAGATGAGAAAGTATATCTTATTTTTTTTAGTTTTAACAGCGATGCTTTCATGCGCCACACAAAATTCAAATAACATGGGGCAAGTAGAAAAATTTAATTATGATTATTATAAAAGTAAACTTCACCCTAATACAACGTTGGTAGTTTACACGGAGAAAGACAAGACTGTTGTTAAAGTAGATTTTGACAAAAACTACTATTCTATAGTTCAAATAAAGAATAGAACTTTCTGTAAGGATGTGAAAATTTATCATAAAAATGGTATATTGTGGGAAGAAGGAAAGCGATTCTATTGTTCGAGCATAGAAATCGGCATGTGGCGAGAATATGATAAAGAAGGTAAATTAATAAAGGAAACGGATGAAGATAAGAAATTTGAGAGATTAAGGATAAAACCTAAAGATTTACTTCGTTGGATGGAAAGCCAAGGCTGGATAGACTTGTGGAGCGGCAAGGGGCAGCAAAGTAGTTTTTCCAATACTCCATTTCGTATCAGTTTCTCTCCCCATGGTAAAGATCATGCCAAATGGTATGTCAGCCGTGTAACAATGTCTGGTACAGAGGAATTTGTTATAGATGCGGAAACTGGGGAAGTTATAAGTCATGAGAATATCTTAAATGTTGAATAACAATGCCTAAGATTATAACACATGGCGCAACTCTGCATTGTACTCTTGGTGTAAAGAATTCCAAACTGACAGTGACGAGTCAGACATTCCGTAGGATAGCCGATGCTCTTGTAGGTACGGAAGCTGATAAAGAAGGGATGGTGAATATCCCAAGTTTCAGTATTTGCAAATGTAGTTCTCCGAATCCTCCTTGTATTCCCCAGCCACAAGGCTGGCGACAAACAACACAGAAAGACAGCATCAATGGAATGAAAAAACTGACGGAACAGTCGTACTGTATGTGTGCTAAAGGAGGAAGGATATCATTCGTAGACACAGGAAGTAATACTTTTGTTGAAAGCAAATAAAAGTACTCATGCTCTATCCTTATGATCCGTTGTAGATGTCTTTATACCAATAGACAGCGTATGCCATTAGCTGAAACACAGATGGCAACTGTGCTTAGCAATGCTGACCCACAGGGCAAGGGCCGTGTGCGTGTACGAATGAACTGGCAAACGAATGGTATGCAGACAGGTTGGGTGCGTGTGATGACACCTGATGGCGGTAGCAGTAGTGACGTAAAGAGCAACCGTGGCTTTGTGTTTATCCCAGAGGTAGGCGACCAAGTCCTCCTCGGCTTCCGCCATGGCGACCCTGCCCGCCCCTACGTCATGGGTAGCCTGTTTAATGGTACGACAGGTAACGGTGGAGGTTCTAATAATAGTATTAAAAGTCTTAAGACACGTAGTGGCATTTCTGTTATTCTAAATGATGATAATAGGTCACTTGAAATAAAAGATGCAGGTGGTAGCTCCATTCATTTGGATGGAAATGGAAATATCCTGCTTAACGCCCCTAAGGACATACAGCTCCATGCTGGTAATGATATGTCCTTAATGGTAGGTCACGACCTACAATTTAATGTTGGAAACTCTCAAACAACGAACATTGGTAATATGATGCTGACCAATGTGATGCAGAAGATATTGGTAAACACACCTTTCATGCAGCAGCTTGTTGCAGACTTCTTCCATACACAAGCAGGAAAGGCATTGCTCAACTCTCAGAATCAAATAAAGATTGAGGCTCCAGAGACGAATGTTGTTGGTGAGCAGGAGCTCTTTATACATTCTGCAAATAAAACAGTGGTGAATTCACAAGGTACAATGGAGATGCGTGGAGAGCAGGGTATGCACGAACTGAATACAGCTAAAGAATATGAAACAGTAAAAGAGGAAATAGGAACAAAGGTATGTGTACAGTTTAGAACATCAGAAAGTTATAGCGGCGAGTTTGGCTTTGACTGGGTACGTTTTGCAGACACAAAGAGAACTGGAGATATAGAGGAAAACCGCTACGACAAGATAATCGGTACTTGTGAGGAGGAAGGTAAAAACTTCAAACAAGAAACGAGCAGATATAAGCAGTTCCTATTTGAATATAAGCATCAGTATATAATTCCTTGGAAGAAGAAAGAGGCAGAATCTGCTATGTCAGCAGTTACTTCGGAAGCAACCAGGGATGCTGCTACAAAGAAGCCGGATTATCTCTATGTAGTACCTGTGATGACTTTATTAAAAGATCAATGTGCTGATTTGACCTTGAATATCGATGTTCATAAAAAAGCTCAACGGTTAGAATATGAGTATGATAAGGATTTTTTTACTTTGAATCAAAGTTCTGCACCTATTCTTGATATCGGTCATTATCCATCGGCTGATGACCTTTCTATAACGTGTAATAAGGAGTTTTCGGAAGATAAGGAGATATGTCTTTATGCCTATGACGAACAGGACAATAAATCGCTGGCAGGTAAATTAATTGTAAAGGCAAATGATGACAGGCATCGGTATACCTTGGATGTAGTAATGGTGAGGGTGAAAACAGATCTATATGCAGAAGGAAAAAGCTTAGGTAATATTCCTCCTAAGGATCCTTCTCGTAAAATAATATTGGATAAATATTTTTCTCAATGTTATATAGATGCAAATATAGAGGAATGTGAGCTTGATTTGACAACTCCAGATCGGAAAGAGGCTTTCCTTGCCTATACAGAAGGAGGCTATCTGAAGGGGAAGGAGTTGCCCGCTGAGGTATTTGAATACCTCACGAAGACATTTAATGAAGACAACATAACATCAAAATATAAGGAGTATCACAAAATATTTTTTCTTAACGAAAAGAATGAAGATGAAAGCTTATATGGACAAGCCAGGAAAATTTGCTCTAAGGAAGTCGTTGTATTAGCACCAGGCTTGCATGATACCACCTGCGCACATGAGCTATTTCATGCATTGGGATTATACCATTCATTTAGTAGTTCAAACTTACATACTTTTGAGAAGAATAAAACAGATAATATTATGGATTATTCAGACATATCTGACAAGCCTATACCTGTAGTAGCTACATGGCAGTTCCAATGGAACATTCTTCAAGAGAACTTACCGACGGTAGAACAGTGGAAAGAGAATAAGAGAAAGAGAGAGGAAAAGAAAAAACAAATCAACAAATAATGAAAAAGTAATAAAAAGATGGTAAGGCAAATCATAATTTCATTGGCAACGCTTATGATAATAAGCAGTTGCAAAGCACAGAATACAGATAATAATAATATTAAAAAGAATAAGAATATGGAAAGGACAACAGAGAGATTTGACACATCTACCTATTATATGGAAAGACAAGGACATGAATATCAATTTGAGCATTACTTGCGAGGTAAAGTGCGGCAGTTTGGAGGTGATAATGGCTCTAATTATATAGAATATGCCAGAAAAGACAACAGCCTATTTGGAACGTGTAAGGAGTATTACAATAAAACGGGAACTCTAAAGTTAGTGGGAAAATATTATTATAATAGATTTAATGCGGGCATCTGGAAAGAGTATGATGAGAATGGTTATTTAATAGATGAATACGACCAAGATGCCCCTTATAAGAACTATCCATGGGAGAAAGTAGAGAAGTTTGTAAAGGAAGAGTTAAAGCTGGATTTATTCGATAAGAATGTTTCTATAAGGCGATATGTAAGTGATAAAACCAATATACCAGTATGGATTATTCATTACAAGGTAGGATCAAATATAGTTTCTATTAAAATAAATGCCAATACAGGAGAAATTATAAAGAAAGGTACAAATCCTATAATAAAGTAGAATGGTGAAAATTGTAACTGATGGTGCTATTATGTGTTGTACTTTAGGAACTGGGCAAGCCACGTTGACGGTTCTTAGTCAAAGTTTCCGAAGTATTTCGGGAGCATTGGTAGCGAATGAGGAAGATAAAATTGGTTTAGATAATTCTCCAATTTTGGAGTTTGCAAATGTAGTTCTCCGAATCCTCCTTGTCTTCCCCAGCCACAAGGCTGGCAGCAAACTACTCAGAAAGACAGTATCAATGGGATGAAAAAGCTGACGGAGCAGTCATTCTGTATGTATGCTAAAGGAGGAAGAATATCATTCGTTGATACAGGAAGTAATACTGGTTTTTAAACTTAACCATTGATGTCTGAACTTTAAATTTCAATGTTTGCTATCTTGAAATATAATTACAAAATAGATAAATAAAAGTCTGGTAAAGAGCCAGAAAACCTGTGATTTTTATACTCTCATAAGTTATTTGATATCAGCGTATTACTGAGATGCTTTTCAAAAGGTGCTTAATAAGCCTTCAAAAGGGCGTTAGTTAGACCTCAAAAGGGCATCTTTTGCAAGCCAAAAGGGCGTCTTTTCAGAGCCTATTAAGCATCAACACAAAACAAGAGAAAGAAAAATTATTACAATAGAAGGTGTAGCACAGTTTTCTCCCTCACTCTTATCAGAAAGAAAAGGGAGTAAACACCATATCCTCTCCATATACCACCTTTACAAAGTTTTCCTCACAAAATCATTTTACGCTTATACCCTTTTACCCCTACAATAGCCCTTTTACTTTCCTATTTACAGATAACCTCAATTCCGCAGCATTATTCCTTGTGAGGTACTTTTAAATGGAACGATCTACACCTTAGACCGAGGGTTGAGTCGATTACAGATGATAATGTGGAGTCAAATTGCTCCATGATTGAAAATAATCCCCCCAAAAGAGTGAGTCTCTCAGATTTAATTTGTATCTTCGCCATGTCTATCGTCGGATTCTCTTGTTTTTTTTGTATCACTAAGATAAGTAGAAATTCTGACAGGACAAAATTTAGAGCAACTTTTTGTTGTTCAGGTACTTAAAAAGTTTAATTTATAATGGTATTGCGGAATTAAGAGTAAATGCCCACAATACCAATATAGTATCATTCTTACCGTTTAGAAAATTCAACGTAATCAACTATGGCAGAAGAAAAAAATACAGACACTAAAAAAACGGAGGAAAAGGCATTAAACTATCTGAAAACGTTTATAGAAGATAGTAGCGTTATTTCTCAGTTCATTTCCGACAATGATAAAGAACCATGTTGGGATGGACATTTGTATCTTTATTCTGGAGATAAAAGAGATAAAGAACACCTCCTTGGTAGAGTGCCTGTACAGGTGAAGGGTACAGAAGTCTCAAAATTTCAAACCAAGAAGTGGAAGTTCAAGTTAGAAAAAGAAGATCTGAAGGCATATTTGCATGAACCAACATTTTTCATTGTTTGTCAAGTAAAAAAGGATTCAAAAGAGAGAAAACTCTTTTATAGAGAACTTTTGCCAAACACTATTAAGAATCTACTTCGTGATATGGATAAACAAAAATCCAAAAGCACTTTGTTTCATCTTTTAACAGAAGATTTAAAAGAATTCGAGGGGCAACTGCTTACATTCATGCGAAATAGCAAGAAAATGATAAGTTTTGCAGACTCAAAACCATTCACGATGCAAGATGCAGCAAAGAAAGGGATCAAGGATTTTTCTTTTACAGCACCTGTTGCTTCGAATGATAATATGGCTCTATTGAAATACCTTACGACGCATGACACATACTTATATGCTAAATTGGATAAAGATCTTGATATTGAGGTTCCTATAGATGGCGGCCCAATGAAATTCACCTTTTCTAAAAAGGTCGATAGGTGTGTTTCTGTTGGTGAAAGAATATTCTACAACGAGTATGAAAACACAATAGAGGATGGTCGTAATATCGTCAAAATTGCAGATGTGATGACTTTGAATATGCCTTTGGATGTAAAGGATAAACGGAAGCCAGAGGTAAAGATGACCACAAAAGCAAAATTTCTATCGAATGCAATTCAAGAAGCAGAATTTGCAATTGCCATTTATGACGCAGGTAAATTGACAATAGACGATTTGGAGCTAGAAATAAAGGTAAATGAACCTGATTATATCGATAAACTTCGCGAACGCTTAAAAGTTTTGAAAGAACTTCAAGAAGTATTGGATAAACTTCATGTATCAAAACCATTTGATCTATCTGGAATCACTGACGATCAGAGTCGCTTGATTGATATACTGATAAGCACTGTAGGAAAAGGAGAAACAGTAAACTTACCAAATCAAGAATCGACATTGTTCGTTATGGAGATTAGTAATGTAAAGTTACTCCTCTGGTGTGCTGCCAATACAGAAGGCGTATGTAAGTTTGGCGATTTTTTTGATAAAAGCATTAGATTGTCGTATAAAAAGAGTGAAACAGAGTGTATTGATGCAAGCCCTTTCTCTTATTTACAGAATGACACACTTTGGGAAAGGTGTGACAATATAAACTACGATGATGTCATAAATAGTGCTATTGCGGTATGTAATCAAAATGAACAGGGATATGTCATGGCAAACTATGATGTGCTAGCTATGATACAAGCTGCTGATGCTTTACAAAATACTGATAGTGATAAGTGGAGTAAATTACTTGAATGTGCCTATAATTTAACAGAATGGCTGATAAAGAATGATATTCATTCCGAACTTATTCCGGCTCATATTTGTAACAAGTTGCAGATTATAAAACGACAACGCGAATTGTCTGAAAGCGAAATCTCTCAGCTAGAAACAATGTATCAAGATGGTTCAGTAAGTGAATGTATCAAAGCCGGAGTCCTCTTATTACTCGATAGACAAGATGAGTTTTCTAAGTTATTTGGTGTACTCTCTACTGAAGAACAAGCTATGCTGCAAGGTTTCCCTATTTGGAAATTTCGAAAGAAACATGACAACCCATTGTAGTTGATAGTGTTTATCTATATGGAAGAAAAAATCTCTCAATTATCCTGCAGAGTTGGTTGATGCAATCCATAGATACGTGAGGATATTGCATGATTTATATAGTTGGTGAGCATTATTACTCCATCTGATTGATATAATTGAGTAGGAAGTCTTCGATACCTATTTAGTCCTCCCTTAAAAACAATATTTCAGCATAAAGCTTGTATTGACAGGCTCTATGCTGATTCTTTTTATAAGGTCCAAAAGAACTCTCATAGCTCTCGGCTAATATTAACTCCATACCTTTTTCACCTATACGATTTCTGAAGTGAACTAACTCGGAAGCGTCACAGGGTTGTTTTGGCATAAATTCAAGTCCACCACAGAAATATTGGTAGTAAGCATTCTCGCTCCATTGAGAAACCACCATCTCATCTGACACATTACGCAAATGTTTTAAAATTAAAAGACCACACATCAAGCGAATAGGATGAGCAGGGCGACCGTTATTGCTGCAATACAAAGGAGAGAAAGCATTTTCAAAACATTCCCAATTAATCTTATTACTAAGTTGGAAAAGGGGATGTTGATGATTAAGCATGTCCTCTAAGGAAGAGAACATAGAGAGCTGTTTAGATGTACGTTTAAGCATAAATATCTGCAAGAATTATAGTGTAACGGTACAAGAACTTGCAGATATTTGTAGATAATTTACAGTATAAAATACTATGAATTAGCGGAATATTAGGCTTTTAAGAGTGGACTATAATAGTTTTGATTTTATATTGCTGTCATTTTTAACAATTCGTATAAATATATTATAAATCAAGCGGTTATACGCCTGTATCGAATGACATGAGTGACAGGAATTCTTATTTCTTAATAAATTGCTTTGTCATAGAAAGCAGAGAATTATTAAAACAAAGCGATAGAATACACGGAGCAACTGTAGGCGTGTGAAGGAGGTTGTTCAACTTTTTTATTGGTCCTCTCTGCTCTGTGTGCCTTATTAATTAGTCATTCCTTAAAAACTATATTTCAGCATAAAGTTTGTATTGACAAGCTCTATGCTGATTCTTTTTATAAGGTACAAAAGAACTCTCATAGCTCTTTTGAAGTTATATGCTGCTGCAGCTAATAATATATTGATAGCATCTCCTTTCACACCTTTATAAAAGTTGCGAGATAATTGGTGGTCTGCTTTAAGATGTCCTATCGTTGGTTCTATACCAGCTCGTTTACAAAATAGTTTGTGTTTCAAACAAATAATTTACAGGATAATATACTATGAATCAGAGGAGTATTAGGTTTTTAAGGGAGGATCATATAGAGTAACAACTTAATAAACTTACACCTTGTATTTACAAATGGCATATAGTTAAAAAGAAAACCCCACCATAGTTAGATTTTCATCTATCTATGATGGGATTTTATCTTAGACTTTATGCTTATAAAAGCATAAACATAACTTTATTTTTAGTCTTGAAACAAAACCTTAAATGGACAACACTAATTTACTTAATGTTAGCAAATGGTGCAAAACTATTGTCTGAACCTGTAGCAGACTCTTCTACCAATACAGGGCGAATAGCCTTTGCTTGTCCCTTAGAGTTCTTTGAGAAGTTCCACTCAGTTGGACCAAAGAAGAAGTCCCAGTTCATGGCAGCACTTGTACTACTCATATACTGACCGTATGCACCTAAACTATAAGCCATATCTCTATATCCTATTGCAGCAGCTCCGTCTGAGCGTCTACCTGTGATAGGCAAGAACAATCCCTTGTTAGCACGAACTAACGCAGTCACATTTGTGTACTTGTCATATTTCTTTGCCTTTGTTGGGAAAAGCTTCTTTCTCTCGCCATTATTGGTTGTAAAGAAAGCTCCGTAAACAACTGTACCCTTATCTGTGTAACAGTAAGCAGGGATAACATGAGCTGTAGTATAGAGAGTCTTAAGCTCAGCTTCAGTAGGAATACGATATTTTCTCTTATTATCCTTTGTGTAATACCATGCGATATCACCATGCTTACCATCAGAACTTATTTGCTGAGAAATCTCGGTTTTTCCCCAAGTATCTAATCCTGCGATTCCCGTAAATGAAAGTGCCTTCTCAATAGAACCAAAGCGGAAAAGGTCAACGTCATCTGTTGTTTGTTTTGGACTACTCTCAAACTGTGAAGACTGAAGAATACCACCTGAAGAAACTTCCTTACGACTTGAATTCAACATCACAGCACGGCGTGATATCCACCACTGTGTAGGAGCAATACCCCAGTACTCTTGTGAGCCTTCCTTATAGTGGATGAAGTTACCTGTAGCCCATTTAATACCCTGTACCTCAACATAAGCCTTCTGCTTAGTATCTTCCATCTTCAAAAGGTCTGTACGATAAATCTTGTCAGAGCCGAAAGTGATAGAGCTATATGACTTCTGGTACACCTTACTACCTACGTACGCTGTAACAACAACATCCTCGTAAGTACCAGGAAGGAAAGCTACATAAGTATAGTTACCACCTACAGAACTAAATTTCTTACCTGCTTTTGGTTTCAAGACAACGTTCATCATCTCATCCTCTGGGTTATCATCAACGAATGTACCATCGCTGAGTTTGAGGACATCGCTACCCTTTACGTTAGAAACATAAATAGAGTCAATGTTTGCAAGAGGTTTGTTTTTATCGTCTGTAAAGCGCAATCCCCAGATTGTAACCAAACGCTTCATCTTACCAATGTTCACGTTTACTTTCTTACCACTTACAGACTTAGGGCTCTGCTTGGTCCACTGGAAGTCAAAGCGATTACCAATGGTCTCTGCAGTACCATCCTGCTGAGTAAGGTTCAACGCAACAAGCTCTTGTGTCTTGTCGCTTTCCTCATGAAAAAGACTACTTCTTTCCTTGCTTAAAACAACAGGAGTAATAGTCTTGTCATTACCTTGAGCTGCCTTACCTGGGTATAAAAACGCAATCTGGCTACTTGTAGTGATAGCTTTCTTTGAAGCAATCTCGCCATCAAAGCGGTTACCATTACCTAATTTCTTATTTGTAATTGTGCTATAGTTTGTAGCCTCAAGACCATCGTTAATTACATAAGTCAAAATTTCATCCTCGTTAGCCCAGCTTGACTTAATATTGTGACTTGCGTCTTCTGTCAATGCACGGCTGGCAGGCGCCTGCTGCAATCCTTCAGAAGCGTCAACAACGAGGCTATAAGTATGGGTATTTGAGTTCTCGCCTGCAGAGCTATCTACGTCGTCTTGGCAACTTGTCAGCAATGGAGCTGCCATAAGAGCGCAGGCTATTGGAAAAAAGAGATTCTTTTTCATTACCTTCATTTCTTTATTAATAAAATCTTAATTATTCTCCTGTAAACCACTGCATCTTGGCAGATGAGCTTGCAAATGGATTTGGTGTTGAGTTATCACCACCTGTTGGATCACCACCCTCTGTTGGGTCTTGGGTTGAAGCACTGATTGTCATCAATGAACTTTCTGCGGCGAGAAGAACCACAGTTGTGTTGGGTCTACGATAAGTTTTCTTCGTTGTCATAGAGCAATTATTTTTTAATTTCCGCTTTTAAAATCCTGAATCCTTAGTAAATATGTATATAGAATATACGTTTTCTGTGATTATTTAGCACTATTTATCAAAATAGCGGTGCAAAGGTACGAATAAAAATCGAATCTGAAATAATTTCAATCAACAATCTTCTTGACGCAAATCAAAAAGTGTTTTGAACCTAAAAAACACACGTTCGTCATGAATATGACGACCCCTGCAGATGTTAATCACTTAAGCCTAAGGGAGAAACACTCGCCGTTGCCCTTGCAGAGGATCATACTCTCACAGACGGTTTGTGCCCTTCCGTTTCGCAAACCACGGACGGGAATCCAGCACCCGTTGCCCTCTTTTGACGTTAACAGTAAGCAACAAGAATTAATAAAATAATCTTACAATCGGCAAAGGCTTATTGATTGCATAACGAACGATAATCGTTAAAAACCGCCTTTGTAACCTCCGCAGTATCAATAGGTTACAAATAGGCTTGTAAAAGGTGCCCTTTTGCATTGCAAAACATGCCCTTTTACAACGCAAAAGGGCGTAGTTGGGAAAGCAGGAAGGAAAGAAATTGACAAAAATAACCCCCGAAACGCGGCCTCCCCAAGCCCCTC
>ERZ651108.571-NODE-571-length-17928-cov-5.553516_pt1 | contig 17928 bp, 10 predicted proteins | sample MGYA00512173_ERZ651108 | MGnify/ENA metagenome assembly ERZ651108 | reverse complement strand
CTCACTGTGGGGAATCGCCCCCCTGTCCCCGATCTTCTTCGCCCCCGACCCCTACTTCGCCGACATTGCCGCGTCGATGGGGCAGGACTACGCCGACACTATGCGCGCTCTGTTCAGCCCAGCCGTGATCGTTGGGTGGAGCGTCATCATGTCCTTCGTCGCATGTGGCGGAGGCCTCATCGGTCGCTTCCTTCTGCGCAAGCACTTCGCTAAGGCCGGCGTTGCCTGAGATTTCGCCGGCCGAGTCTGCCCCCGGTGAGTCGCCAAGCCGGCTGGATCCGCGCACAAAGCTGCTGGCCCTGCTGGTGCTTAACGCGCTGGTTATGCGGGCAAGTCCCACGACGACGCTCATCGCCGTGCAGGTGCTGGTTGTGGCCGCCCTGGCCTGGGAGGTAAGTACCAAGTCTGCGCTGCGTATAGGTTTTGGATGCCTTATCTGCGACGTGATCTACCTGGGCTCTCCCCTCTTGGTTACCTGGATGCAGTCAGCAGCTTGGCCGCATCCCGTGGCGCTCACAATCGGCACCTGCGCGGCAATCATGTACTGGTTTGCGCGTTTCTTCGCGGGCTTCGGCCTGGCCCTGTACGTGTACCGCACCACCAGGATCGGACAGATGAAAGCCGCCCTGCGCGCTATTCACCTGCCACGCATCTTCGTTGATGCTCTGGTGGTTGCCTTCCGGGTAATCCCCACAGTAGGGGCGGAGGCGGTCGCCATCCGTGAAGCGATGCAGATGCGCGGCGTCGACCTCAGCACACGTGGCGTGCTACGCCACCCACTCGTGATCGCTGAGCAATTCCTAGTGCCACTGCTTTCGTCTATCGCGCGCGTGGCCGACGACTTAGCGGCCTCCAGTGTGGTTCGCGGCCTAGGCAGCTCTACACGCCCCACCAGCCTTACGCAGCTACGCGCCACAGGCTGGGACGCGCTAGCCCTGGTATGCGTCGCCGCTGTAATTGCCCTTGAATACTGCTGCTACCTGGGAATCCTGCCATGATTGACGTTGCATCCCTATCTTTCTCCTACGTAAGTGAACTAACGGGAGACCGCGTCGAAGCCTTGAAAGACGTGGACCTGTCAGCTGACGCCGGCAGCCTCACCCTGGTCTGCGGGGCCTCAGGCTGCGGCAAATCAACCCTCATGAAGGCACTAACCGGCCTGGTCCCACAAATGACTCCAGGGGAGTTAGACGGGGTGGTGCGTATCAACGGACGCAACCTTGCCGACGTCGCCCTAACCGACGTCGGACACCTATGCTCCTCAGTCTTTCAAAACCCCCGCACCCAGTTCTTCTGCGACACAGTTGCCGAAGAACTAGCCTTCTGCGGAGAAAACTATGGACGCGAGCGCGCCACACTGCGCCAGCAAAGCGAACGCGCCGCCAAACTCATGGGCATCAGCCACCTGATGGAGCGCAAGCTTACAACCCTCTCGGGTGGGCAGCTGCAGAAGGTGGCGTTGGCCTGCGCACTGGCCAGCGGCGCCCCCGTACTGCTGGCAGATGAGCCCACCTCAAACCTGGACCCCGCCGCGATTAGTGAGGTGCGAGCGGCCCTGAAAGTACTTAAAGAGCAGGGCCTAACGATTGTTGTCGTTGAGCACCGCCTGCACTTCCTGCGCGGCCTGGCCGATCAGGTGCTGCTCATGGAAAGCGGTAGGGTGACGCGGCGCTGGAATGGCGCAGAGTTCTTCTCCATGGGGCAGGCGCAGCGTCGCTCGCTGGGGCTACGCACGCTTGTGGACCCTGGCCCGCCCGAAACCTGGGTCGGGCAGGTTAAGGAGGGCCGCCAGGAAAAACAGGTGGGCCGTCAGGGAAACAGGGAAGCCACCCCAAGCCAGGTACGCCTGTCATGTCGGGGGCTGAGCTTTGCCTACGGTGCCAGCCCGGTTTTTGAAGGGCTCGACGCCGACTTCCCAGCCGGGCAGATCACCTGCATTGCGGGAGCCAACGGCGTCGGCAAAACCACCCTAGTGCGGGTGCTGTGCGGGCTAGCCGCCCCCAGCTCAGGCAGCATCAGCCTGGATGGTGTGCCCGCCTCACGCAAAACCCGGCGCTCGGCCTGCGCCCTAGTCATGCAAGACACCGGCCGCCAACTTTTCTCCGACACCCTCGCCGGGGAGCTAACAATTGGCGCCTCACACGCCAGCGGACAAAGTGGGGAACAACTACTGGCTGATTTTGACCTAGCTAACCTAGGCGAGCGCCACCCACTGAGCCTATCGGGTGGGCAAAAACAGCGCCTGGTTATCGCCGCCGCCCGCGCAACCGGTAGACCCATCGTCATCCTCGACGAACCCACTTCAGGGGTGGACGCCAGGCACCTAGATTCAATCACCGCCACCCTGCGGCGCATCGCGGACGAGGGGGCCGCCGTCGTCGTTGTTACCCACGACGGCGAGTTTGCCGCAGCCTGCGCAGACCGACTAATCACGCTCACAGCGACGGGCATCAACTGCGCCCGCGAAGGAGACCAACAATGACCACCAACCAAGACGAGAGCAAGGCAGCGCAAACTGCCTGCCTATGTGAAGTGCAGGGCAGTGCACAAAGCAGCCAGGGCGCGCAGGGCAGTGTGTGTGAAGCGCAGAGCAGTGCGCAAAGCAGCCAGGGCACGCAGGGCGACGATCCACGCGCCGCCTACCTGGCAGGCAAACGCGCCTTCAAAGAGCTAACCGCCCCAATTCGTAAATCCATGATCATTGCCCAGGTACTCGGGGTTCTCTATGGGGCGCTCGCGGTGGCCCCCTACGTTATCCTCGTTCAACTTGGCCAGGTGCTGCTGTCTGCCGCCCGGGCGGGCGTCTCACCCGATCGCGGTGAGGTTATGGACCTACTGATGTGGCTTATCAGTGCCTTTGGGGCCCGCTACGGAATCTACTTTGTGGCCGTAAGCATCACCCACTTCGCGGACCTGCGTTTTGGGCACATCGTGCGCTCTCGCATGGTTAAAGTTCTATCCGGTGCCCCCCTAGCCTGGTTTACCTCCACTAACTCAGGGACCGTGCGCAAAGCCATCCAGGACGACACACACGACGTACACACTGTTATCGCCCACGCGCCCGTCGAATCCACCGCTGCCATCAGCGCGCCGATCTCTTTAGTTATCTACGCCTTCATTGTTGACTGGCGACTTGGACTCCTCTCGATTGCCACCATCCCCATCTATGGCCTCATATATGCGTGGATGCTGCGAGGTATGGGGGATAAAACAGCGCAGATGGACCGCCACCTCACGCGCGTGTCAGCCACCATGGTTGAGTTCGTCTCCGGCATTAGCGTGGTTAAAGCCTTCGGTACTGTGGGGCGTTCACACCAGCGTTTCACCCGGGCTGCTGAGGAATTTTCACGCTTCTACCGCGAGTGGTGCGACCCCATGTTGAAGGGATCTGCATTGGGGCAGGCCAGCGTGTCTCCCTCCTTGATTCTGCTTATTTCGACGGCGGGAGGCGCGGCGCTGGCGGCCACGGGCGCAGTCAGCCCGGTTCAGGTCATTACCTGCGCGCTTATCGCCCTGGTTATCCCGGCGGCTATCGAGGTGCTGGGAACGACGGCCTGGGCATACCAGATTGCCGGTGCTGCCGCGCTGCGTATCGTTAACCTGCTTTCTGTGAATCCTCTGCCTGCCACTGGCACTTTGGTGCCTGAAGCGGCGGATATTGAGATCGACGACGTCTGCTTCTCCTACGGCCCTACGCTCGCCTTAGACCATGTAAGTTTGCGCGTGCCCGAAGGTAGTATCACTGCGCTGGTGGGCTCTTCTGGCTCTGGTAAGTCCACCCTGGCCACACTGGTTGCGCGCTTTGCTGACCCGGACCAAGGCAGGATCCGTATTGGGGGCGTAGATCTGCGCGACGTCGACCCAAATGCGCTCTACAAGCATGTCTCGTTTGTGCTTCAAGACCCGCAACTTCTTGATATTTCCGTGCGTGACAATATTGCGCTCGGTATGCCCGAGGCCAGCGACGAGGAAATCTGGGCTGCTGCGAAAGCTGCCTGTATAGATGATTATGTGCGCGGCCTACCTCAAGGTCTTGACGCCGTCATCGGCCAGGATGCGCATCCTTCAGGCGGCCAAGCTCAGCGGATTGCGATTGCCCGCGCCCTGCTTGTGGACGCCCCCATCCTTGTGCTTGATGAGGCCACCGCCTTCACAGACCCGGAGGCTGAAGCCGATATCCAAGCAGCCCTGACCCGACTGGTCCAAGGCAAGACAGTCCTGGTGATCGCCCACCGTGCTACCTCAATTGCCGGCGTCGATCAGATTGCCATCCTTGAGACGGGCCGTCTCATTGCGCACGGCACCCCCGAGCAACTCGCCGACCATCCATACATGCGTCGCATGAGCGCAGTGAAAGGACACTGACATGTTTGAGCTTATATCACGGCTGCGTGAACCACTGTCTGCTGCGGGACGCACTAATTTCAGGCAGGTGACGGCGCTTTCCTGCATTGTTGGTGTGGTTAGAGGTTTATCCTTGATCGCGTTCATCCCGGCCGCAATTGCCTTAACTTCAGGGCGGCCAGCCTGGGGCATGAACCTAACTGCCTGGCTCATCGTACTGGCGCTGTGCGCTCTAGCTTCGTTCATCACTGAATACCTGCTAGCTATGCGCTCCTATATGGTCTCCTTCGACTTCCTGTCCAACATGCACCGCGCAATCGGCGATAAAGTAGCCTCCCTGCCGCTGGGCTCTTTCCGGGCGGACACGGCCGGAAAGATGTCACGCCTGGTTTCACGTGAACTAATGCTGTTAGGCGAGATGTTCGCGCACATGTATTCGCCCTTCATCGCTGCGATCGTCACTTCACTGACGATGCTTGTGGGTATCACTGTGTTCTCTCCGGCTCTGGGGCTGGTGTGTGTGCTAGCTATTCCCGTCATCGCTGGGGGAGTGTGGGTGGCCCGCACCTGCCTGAATTCTGGATCTGCGCTTAAAGAACCTCCCGCCCAAGAGCTGTCTCACCGCATCGTAGAGTATGCAACCAAGCAGGGAGCCTTGCGCGCGTGCGGGCGCTCCGGCTCCTATGAGCCGCTTGAGCGGGCCGAGGACACCTATGGGAAAGCCGCGCGGCGCTCACTGATACGTGAAACCATCGGTCAGGTGGTCAACGGGATGGCCGCTCAGGTGGTCGTGGTTTCACTGATTATTGCGATTGGTTTGCTGGCAGTGGGCGGTAGCGTCAGCCCTGTGGAGGCTATTGTCTCGATTGGTCTGCTTTTGCGTTTTACGCAGATCCTCGTCGATATTGGGATGCTAGCCTCCGCCTTTGAAACCCGCCGCCCAGTGTTGGATCTAAGCCACGAGGTCCTTAGCGCCCCCGAACTGCCAATCCTTCCAGCCAGCTCCGATCAGGACCCGGCCAGTTCCAATCATGATCCGTCCAGCTCCGATCAGGACCCGGCCTGCTCTGGTTCCGCTGTGGCCCTTACTGACGTGTCCTTCGCCTACGAAGCCGACCACCCCGTCCTGCGCGGCGTTTCCTTCCAGGTTGCGCCGGGAACCATGACGGCGATCGTAGGCCCCTCAGGTTGTGGTAAGACCACTATCGCGCGCCTGGTTGCTCGCTTCTACGACGTCGACGCCGGCAGCGTGAGTGTGGGGGGACGCGACGTACGTCAATGGGACACTGCCCAGCTCATGGCCCAGCTATCGCTGGTCTTCCAGGATGTATATCTTTTCGACGACACACTCGAAGCTAACGTACGCATTGGTAGAGCCGATGCTAGCGACGACGACGTCAAAGAAGTAGCCCGCCTAAGCGGCGTCGACGAAATCGTTGAGCGTCTACCACTAGGGTGGAACACCCGTGTAGGTGAAGGGGGCCGTGCCCTATCGGGCGGCGAACGTCAACGTGTCTCCATTGCCCGCGCCCTGCTCAAAGCCGCCCCCATTGTTCTCTTCGACGAGGCCACCAGCGCGCTGGACCCCGAAAACGAAAACCACATCACCGACGCCATGGATGCGCTGCGACGCAACGCCACCCTCATTGTCATCGCCCATAAACTCGACACCATTACCGCTGCAGACCAGATCATTGTGCTTGACCACTCTGGCCGCGTAGCCCAGGTAGGCACACACGCCGAGCTCTATAGCCAAAGCGATGGACAATACCGAGCCTTCTGGCAGGCCCGCAGCCGGGCAGCCGGATGGAGGCTGGTCTAAACCTGGCGGAGACTGGTCTAAACCGGATGGAGGCTGGTCTAAAACCATCTCCAATTGAGGCTGATCAAAAAAGCACTCCCGCGAGCTATGGCTCGCGGGAGTTTGTCTTAGGCTTTGGCGCGCGATAGATCCACAATCAGCCCCAAGCCTGCCACCAATGCCGTAGGCAGGATCCAGCCCAGCTGCGCACCCTGGCCGGGGGAGAAAGCCAGTAAGTCAGTTAGCAGCGTCGGCATGTTTTTAACATGCTCACTAGCAAAGGTAAGCGCCGACCACAGGGTTGCGCCCCACGCAGCGAAAGTGAACATGAAATTACTGCGCAGACGCAAAGCATGGCTGAGCAAAGTCGCAAACACCAAAGCAATCGCAATGGGGTACAGGAAAGTAATCAGCGGAGCTGAGATCTTAAGCAGAGTCTCCAAACCATAGCTAGCAAAGGCGAAACCAATCACCGCAAAAACAATCAGCAACGCCCGGTAACTAAGCTTTGGAATAAGCCGATTAAAGAACTCAGCTGAGGCTGCCAACAAGCCCACCGCCGTCGTCATACAAGCCAACAACACCGTCAAACCATAGGCATACCTACCAACCGAGCCCATAGTCAGTGCCGACGCATCCGAAAGCAGGGCGGCGCCGTCGCTATAACTAGCCCCATTAGGCATCAACTGACCCACAAAACCCAAGCCCACATAAACTGTGGCCAGCAGGGCGCCAGCGATCAGCGCGGCAATGCCGGTGTGGGTGGTGGCCCCCGAGCGGGAAATGCCGGTGCGGCCAAAAGTAAAGGCGTTAACCACCACGATACCGAAAGCCAAAGCAGCTACTGAGTCCATCGTCATATAGCCGGATAACAAACCGGCATTAATCGGCTGCGTGGTGTAATCACCCTGGGGAGCGGCAGGGCTGGTCTCAAAGACACTCAGCGCGCGCGTCACCAGCAGAACCAGCAGTAGCAGCAAGGCCGGGGTGAGGATCTTACCCAAGTAATTAACCACCTTGCCTTCACGCCAGCAAAGCAGCACTGCCACGGTGAAAAACACAGCGTTGAAAATAATCGAAGGCAAAATACCTTCGCTATTAATAATCGGTTTTATAGCGGTTGAATAGCTAACCGCACCAGTACGCGGCACGCCGTAAATAGCGCCAATCGACAAATACACTGCCGAAGGGAAGATAACCCCAAACACCTTGCCGGCGCGTGAGGAAAGGTCGCGCAGGTCAGCTCCGGCCACCGCAATAGCAAAAACAGAAATAACCGGTAGTAGTACGCCGCCGATCAAAAAGCCGGTAATTGCGGGAGTGAAGGCAGTGCCCGCCTGGGCGCCCATCACTGGTGGGAAGATCAAGTTTCCGGCTCCGAAGAACATCGAAAACAGCATCAGTGACACGGCAATAAGCGAGACTTTACCTGCCTGCTTATGCGGTTCACTGCTAGACGTTGAAGTTTTAGCTGATTTAGCTGCCATAGCACTTAGGTCTTTCGTCTAGAAGATATTCGATAGGACAAGTCTTGCAGTCTAGACAAATATCTACCAGGGCCTACCTTGCTAAATACCAAATTTCAGGATGGCTGGGGTACGGGCAAAAAATGTTGGGGGTGAGTGTTTCACGTGAAACACTCACCCCCAACGCAGGCTATGTAGTCGGTATTTTGCTGCGCCCGGCACGCGAAGCCTTGCGGCCAGGCAAGCTGCGCTTCGCGCGCCGGGCTTAGGGCAAGCTGACTCGGCTCCCGTTAGGGAAGTGTACCGGCGCTAGCCAAGGCGCTAGCGGCTACTGGGCGTCCTGACCCTCGCCCTGATAGTTGTTGTAGGCGGCTAGCACCAGCTGCTGGCACAGCTGCGTGAAGTTACCATCCACCTCAGCTGCCAGCGGCAGCAGCGAAGTCTCAGTCATGCCCGGCACCACGTTCACGTCAATGAACCAAGGCGTGCCCTCGGCGTCGACAATAAAGTCAGAGCGCGACAGCGCCCCTAAACCTAAAGTCTCGTGAACCTTCACCGCCGCCTCACGCACGGCGTCGTCACGCGCCTGATCCAAACGCGCAGGCACAAAAAACTCACTACGCCCAGGGTTATAGCGGGCATCGTAGTCGTAGGAGCCGTCAGTAACAATCTCCACTGTCGGCAGGGCCCGAGCTACGCCGTCGCCGTCACGCACCACCGAAACGGAAGCCTCCACGCCCTCCACAAACACCTCAATCAAGGCGTTGTCAGAATAGGCGAAACACTCCACCATCGCAGAACGCAGCGAGTCGACGTCGTCGGCATAAGAAACCCCCAGCGCCGAGCCGCCCTGGAACGGCTTAACCACCAGCGGCAGACCCAGGTGCGCAATTACCAAATCCAGCAGCTCATTGGCGCCCAGCTGGTTGAAGAAAGACTGCGGCAGGGTCAGCGAATCAGGCGTGGCCACACCCGCCGTACGCACCCCAGCCTTAGCGGTGGGCTTGTAGCTGGCGCGCTGACAGCCATCAGAGTGTGTGCCCACAAACGGCACCTCCAGGGCCAACAGGATGTTTTGCAAACTGCCATCCTCGCCCGTGGAGCCGTGCACCAGCGGCCACACCACATCCGGGTTGTAGTCGCGCAAAGACGCCAGCATAGAGGCGTCAGGGCAGAAAGTATTAACTTCGTGGCCGGCCTCGCGCAGCGCCCTAGCTACGCGGTGAGCCGAGCGCAGCGAAACCTCGCGCTCGTGGTTGAGGCCGCCGGCAATGATGGCCACACGCAATTGCTGTGTCATAAAAGGCCTTTCTATACGGCTAAAAATTTAAATAGGGGTAAGCGGGGCCCGGGTGTCCGGTGACGGTCCCGCAAGCTGACGGGCGCCGGGGCTGGCAGGGCAACCCGGTGCCCAGGGACCCGGCGACTAGTGCTGTCCGGGAGTGGGGCGCTTGGCCGTGCCAAACAGCGAAACCAGCTCCAGGTCGCGGTTAACCACCTCAGAGATGCGGCGCACGCCCTCACGGATATCCTGCTCATTGGGGTAGCAGTAAGACAGGCGCATATGGTCGCGGCCCTCGCCGTTGGCGTAGAAGGCGGTACCCGAAACATAAGCCACCAAGTTAGTTACCGCGCGCGGCAGCATATCCTTGGCATCCAGACCCTGCGGCAACTTAACCCAGGTGTAAAAACCACCCTCGGGAACATTCCACTGGCACATGGGCAGGTAGTCGTTAAGCGCCTGAATCATGGCGTCACGTCGCGAGCGGTACATGCCTCGGAAAGTGGAAATCTGGTTGCGCCAGTCAAACTCGCTTAGGTACATAGAGATCGAATACTGGCCCATAGAGGTGGGGCACAGGATCGCAGACTCAGAAGCTAGCTTCAGCTTTTCGCACATTGCCGACGGCGCACAGGCCCAGCCCACGCGGTAACCGGGAGCGAAAATCTTAGAGACAGAGCCCAGATACAGCACGTGATCGGGTGCCAAGCTCTTAAATGAAGTGTAGGTGCGCCCGTCAAAACCCAGTAGGCCGTAAGGGTTGTCCTCCACAATCAGCACGTGGTGGCGCTGGCAAATCTCCACGATCTGCGGGCGACGCTCCTCGCTAACGCACACCCCGGCCGGGTTGTGGTAGTTGGGGATGGTGTAGAAGAACTTAACCTTGCGGCCCTCGCGCTCCAGGCGAGTGAAAGTTTCTTCCAGGGCCTGGGGAATGACGCCGTCGGCATCAATAGGACTCTGCACTACCTCAGCCTCATAGGCGCGGAAAATACCCAGGCTACCCAGGTAGGAGGGGGCCTCACAGACCACCACGTCACCCGGGTCAATCATGATTTCGGTGATTAGATCCACGGCCTGCTGAGAGCCGGTGGTGATGAGGATATTGGCGCTGTCGGCCTCAATGCCCTCATAAGCCATTACTTCAGTGATCTGCTCTGCCAGCTGCGGCAGACCCTTACCGTTGCCGTACTGCAGGGCTTTGTAGCCGTCACGCAGCAGCATCTGTTTGGTGGCTTCAGCGATGTCGGCCATGGGCAGGTCTTTAAGGTTGGGCATACCGCCGGCCAGTGAAACTACCTCCGGGCGCGATGCCACCGAGAATAAGGAACGCACTTCTGACTCGCGCAGCCCTGCGGCTCGCTCTGCGTAGGAGTCTAGCCAGGGGTCGAGTCGGTTACCTCTTTGATTCTCAGTGACGGTGGTTCCTTTCGTAAGCGCTGGTGGGCTGGTTGCACCCAGGCGCGCGTAGCTCCAATTCTGCCACGTTGGTGGCGTCTAATGCCGGAAAGCTACTGAGGGCGTAAGTGCTGAGGTGCTGGGGTTGGGATGTTGGGGTTTGGGTGTGGGGCCGACGGCGACGCTGCGGTTGGGTGCTTGAGGTGCTGGGGGTGGGATGCTGGGGGTCGGCGGGGCTGGGCTGACGGCGACGGCGTGCGCGGGCCGCGTTTGCTGTGAGGGGCGGCGCCAGGTGGCAGCTGTGTGGCGCGTGCGGCGTGTGTGTTTCACGTGAAACACGATGTTTATCGTGTGGCTGGCTGGCGACGTCGTCGTCGATATTTAGTGCTTAAGGGAGGTGGGCGTAAGGGGATGGGCACAAAAACTGACAAATCATCCCTTCCCTATAAAACCCCATGGAATTTTTATAGGGAAGGGATGAAATTGCCTGTATTTGTCTGAAATTGCCTGTGTGTACCTGTGTGTACAGCTCAGGCGTTGGGGAAGGCGGCCTTCTGGACCTCTTCCACGAAGTTAGCCTTGGGACGAGAACCCACGAACTCGTGGCGGACTTCGCCGTCACGGAACACCAGGAAGGCCGGGATGGAACGTACGCCGTACTTGGCGGCGCTTAGCGGGTTGGCATCCACGTCCACCTTCACAAACTTGACGTCCTCAAGCTGCTTAGCGGCCTCGTCAACCACCGGAGCCATCTGACGGCAAGGCGGGCACCAGGTGGCCCAGAAGTCCACCACTACGGGCTTGTCAGAGTTGATGACCTCATCCTGGAAGGTAGCGTCAGTAACTGCGAGAGCGTTCGACATGTTGTTCTCCTTGTATTTGATAGCTGTTTCTAGCCTAGTAGAGATTGAAAGGATTGTGGGCGCAAACCCACGCTAGTTATCAGGCGGGTAGTTAGTTCAGTTCAGCCAGGTAGTGCTGGGCGTCCAGGGCAGCGCGGGTGCCCGAGGCGGCAGCAGTGATGGCCTGACGGTAGGTGGGGTCTGCGACGTCGCCGCAAGCAAAGACACCGGGGACGTTAGTGCGGGTGGAGGGGTGAGAAACCACCACATAGCCGGCGGCATCTAGCTCCAGCTGGTCACGCACCAACTCGCTGCGCGGGGTGGAACCAATGGCAACAAACAGCCCGGTAGCCTCCAGCTCGCGAGTTTGACCGGTAACCGTGTCGGTTAGGGTTACGCTCTCTAGCGCCCCCTCACCATGCAGTGCCGATACGCGCGAGTTCCAAGCGAAGTTAATCTTGGGGTTCTCCAGGGCACGCTTAGCCATAGCAGCCGAGGCGCGCAGCTCGTCGCGGCGGTGCACCACAGTCACAGACTTAGCGAAAGTGGTTAGGAAGGTTGCCTCTTCCATAGCGGAGTCGCCGCCACCCACCACAATGATGTCCTGGTCGCGGAAGAAGAAACCGTCACAGGTAGCGCAGTAAGAAACGCCGTGACCGGAGTACTTATCCTCTTCCTCCAAGCCCAGCTTGCGGTAAGCCGAACCGGTGGAGAAGATGACGGTGCGGGTCTCAAGCACCTCATCTTCTAGATGCACGCGCTTTACCTCGCCAGCCAGCTCCAGCTTGACCACATCCTCGTAGCGGATGTCGGTGCCAAACTTCTCAGCCTGCTCCATCATGTTGTTCATCAGGTCAGGGCCCTGAATACCCTCAGGGAAACCGGGGAAGTTTTCCACCTCAGTGGTGTTCATTAGGGCGCCACCGGCAGTCACGGCGCCTGCTACCAGCACCGGCTTGAGCTGAGCTCGGGCCGCGTAGATAGCGGCGGTGTAACCGGCAGGTCCGGAACCTACGATAACGACGTCGTGAACCATGCTGCTCCTGTTCTTCAATGCTTGTTGGCAGGTACAACCGAGACCTAGGTCCGAATGTTCCCAATACAAATGTTAGCTGCACCCTATCAACTAGGGGCAGCTAACTTAACTAGCAGCGGTGACTATTGTCCCTGGGTTGAGGTGACCGTGGGCACCGTCGAAGCGGCGGGACCATCGTCATCATCGAAGGAAACGTTAGACAGACCCAGCAGGTTAGAGAAGGCAAACACCACTGCCAGAATCACTACCAGCGCTAAGGCAGCCAGCAGCACCCAGGAGGTGCGGCTGCGTTCCTTGTACTGGATGTACTCTGCCTCGTTTTCTTCCTTGCTGGGCATAGGACGAGGTGCGTCTAGGGCCTCTTTTGTGGCCGGCATGGTGGGCATAGAGATGATGTCGCTCAGATCGCTTAAATCAACCTCACGGCCCGGGCCAGGGGCAGCCGGAATGGCGTCACTGGCCGCCTTAATGTCCTCACGCACACTGTTACCCACGCGCGAAGCCAACTGGGTGGTCTTAATGCGAGTGTTCTTAATCAGGCCCTTAACAGCCTCAAGGCCCTCAACGCCCTCTTCAAGCTGCTTAGTGGTGAACTCAGTGGGCTGAGCTACCGGCAGCTGGGAGCCTTTAACTGGCTGCCACGTGCCCAGGGCGGTGACCAGCGCGGCGGCGCTACGGATGGGCCTACCCGAATACTGCTGGGCGAAAATCTCGTCCAGGTCAGATGGAACCTGCGGGTTAATCGTGGCCGGGGAAACCGGATGACCGCCGGTCATGGGGGCACGGGGAATCCCGGTGCGTTTACCCGGCCAGCGCTTGGTCAACCCGTAGTAGAGCAGATCCAGTAGCGCCTTGGCGTCAGTAATGTCGTAAGCCAACAGGCCATGCTCGTCACGGTCAATCTTTACGTGGCGCAGCGCTGACTCGTAAGACAAGCCAAATACGCGCACTTTACCGTCCACAGTTACGCGGATATCTTCAGTGCTCAGGCACAGGTGGTGCAGGCCGCGACGGGAGGCATTATCCAAAGCGGAAGCTACCTCACCAATAATGGAGCGGGCCTGCTCAACCTCCAGGCCGTCCTCAATGAGACGGTCAAAGGAGACCCCCTCAACCGGGTCGGTGACAATGAAAGCCGGCTCTAATTCGACGTCGCGCACCCGTACCAGACGCGGGTCGGTAGCCAAGGCAGCGCGCTGAGCAGACTCAAGCACCTCGACCTGGTTGCGTACAGCCTCGGTGAGCACATAAACGGCCACCGGCTGGTCCAAAATCGTGTCGATACCGTGGTAGCGGCGTACGTGTGGAAGTGATGTGGGCAGATTGCCACACAGGTGATAGCGGCCCGAACCGATCGGGAAAGATTGAACTAGATTTTCTGCTTCTGGCTGCATAGGAATAGAAGGCGCTGGCGTATCCGCGCCCGACGACGCCGGGGGCGGAGGAATTGGCGGAATAGCTGCAGCAGGAGCTGCGTTAGCGATTGTACCTAGCGACTTAGATGCAGACGAAGAAGTCTTTGAGGTGTCGCTTACGCTGGTAGAGGTAGCGCCCTTAATGGAGTCCTTAGCTGAGCCCTTAGTGGCGGCGCCGTCGACGGCGTCACGGGCAGCCGCAGTGGCATCCTTGGCGGCAGCTAAGGTGGCGGGGGCTGATTCAGCTAGCGTAACTTTACTGGTTGCCTGATCACTGACGGCGTCGGTGGTGGCCGCGTGGATGACCTCACCCTCAGCGATCACGTCAGAGTATTTAAGCGGCACACTCTTATATGCGGGTGGGGTAACCAGGGCGGCGGCACCCTTATTAAGCACCTTGGCGATCGGGGCGGGCAGCAGAGAAGCCACCTTACGCACCACGGAGGTAACCGGGCGGGCAATATTGTTTAGCTCCTCAACGCGCAAAGCCCGGGCGGTGAGTAGATACACCAGGGTCATGATGGGGGCAACAATGAGGATCTGTGCCAGAGAGTCACTAAAGCCACTGTTGATGTGGATTAGGTTGAGTCCATAACGCACCAGGTAACCAGCCACTACGGCGGGGGCCACCGCCAGGCCCAGCAATGCGTAGGTGGTGCTAACCCGGCGTACATCCATATGCGGCAGGTGCTTGCGCAGCAAGAACACGATAATTATCGAGCCGGTAGCCTGGCTTGCCGCTGAGCCCAGGGCCGCCAGGATCATCCACCAGGTGGCCGGGGCAAAAATATAAGCCAGCGCGCAAATAATGATCTGGGAAAGACCCACGGGCACGTCGGCCCACAGCATACGTTTAGTGTCGTTATAGGCCAGCATTACACGCTGCATAGTGGCCCATAGACCCTGTGGCACAATACCGATTGCCAGCATCATCAGCACAGCGGCAGAAGCGGAAACCTCTTCAGGGCGCAAAGTGGGTACAAACACCTGCATGGCAGGCCCGGCCAATACAAAAATACCGGCACTAAATAGGGTGGTGAAAATAGCGATAGTGCGCAGACCTAAAGACAAATCATCCTTAACGCCTTCAGCATCTCCCGCAGCAGCTTTTTCACTCATGCGGGTAAATAGCGCCACAATAATTGAGGTAGTCACCAATGATTGCGGCAGCATGAAAATCATTTGCGCATTGGTGTAAATAACCGTAGAAGGCACCACTGTATGGGCATATTTGGGTAATTCACTAGCGCTTAAAGCCGCAGTACCCAGGTTATAGACCACCAAGGTGCTTAGCTCCACCACAATCAGGCCAAACACTGCCCACAGAGCTACCTTGGATACCTGACCCAAGCCAGAACCGCGCAGACCCCACACCAGGCGAGGCTTAAAGCCAGTGCGTACCAGCGGGATGTACAGGACCAAAGCCTGGATGGCGATACCCAGGGTGGAAGTACCGGCAATTACAGCAGTGCGGGTGAAATCCCAGTCAGCTGGGCTACCGCCGCGGGAGTGTTCGCCGTAAATAAACAGGTAGGCAGCCAGGGAAGCGATCGAAATAATGTTATTTAATACCGGCGCCCACATATAGGGGCCGAAATTATTTTTAGCGTTTAGGACCTGGCCCCATAGGGCATAAAGTCCATAGAAGAAAATCTGTGGCAAACACCAGTAGGCAAACGCGGTAGCCAAGCCATGCCATTGACCTAATTGGGAACCATAAATAGTTACCACTATGGTGGCAGCTACCGTCAATACGCCGGTAACCACCGCCAGCAGGGCGCCAGCGGTGGTAATTAACCGGTTAATGAATTCTTCACCGGCTTTTTGACGTAGCGCCCGCACAATTTGCGGCACCAAAATAGCGTTTAGTACGCCGGCAGCCAGCAAGTTATAGATCATGGTGGGCGCGTTATTGGCCACTGTGAAGGCGTCAGCGGCGCCCGATCCGGTAGCACCCAGCGCGGCCACCAGCATGGCGTTACGCACCAGCCCCAACATGCGGGAAGCTAGCGTACCCATAAACATGACTGCGCTAGAGCGCGCCAGTGTTGGTGCTTTTGCCATTACTTACCCTTCTGAGATCACCACACGGCGACCACGGTGTACCGTCCTGACGATACCGGCCACCATAAGCACGCTAAATACACTGCCTAAGCCCCAGGTAAACCAGCTTTCCCAGTTGGCGCGCACACGCATATGCACAGTGGAGCTGGAACCTACCGGCTGCCCCAAGGCGTTCTTCATAGAAACCTTGACGGTAATATCACCGCTACCCACAGCATTTACCGGCACCATCACAGTGGTTTGGGAGTTAGCCGGAATAACTGCAGTGGTGTCTCCCTTGCTACGCAGTAGCGAACGGGAGGGACGTAAATGGATAGTGACCTTGGCGGGCTGTGAAGTGTCGTTAGAGACGCGCACAGGTAGGTGCGCGGAGGAGTCAATGAGGTTAATGGTGGAGCTGGGCAGGGTGCGCAGCATATTGCCGATGATCTTATTGCGGCAGCCGACGTCGTCGATAACCACCATGAACTTACCTTGACGCCAAGCTGAGGACGTAGCCACCTCAGTTAGACGCAGGGTAGAGCCAGCGATTTTTGCGGGCTCATTGTAGATAGACACCATGTTTTGGGTGGTGCTAACAGTTTTGGAGGCGGTGGCTAGTTCTTGCTCGTTGATGCGGTAGGGGTCAGTGGAGCTGACAGGCAGAGGTTCGCGTTCAATCTCAGTGCCGTCACTAGCTTTAGTGCTAGCCAACTGTTCCAGTTCAGCCAGTGGGGCCGGGGTAGACCAGCTGTTGTTTATGGCCGAAAGCCGGTCGTTTAGGTCCTTAACATCCATATTGGAGGCAGAGTCACGCTCTACCAGCAGCAAAACGTGGCGCACCTGATCCGGGCGCTGACGGGTGATAACAGCCGTAGTGCCGCGCGCCAGCTGACGTGCGTCAAAGTCGGTTAGGTTACCTAAAAAGCCCTCATAGGTGGTTAGCATCCCAGAAACAGACTCTGACAGGGTCTGATCAGGGATTAGTACACGCTGGTTGTTGAGGAAAGCTGTGGAGTCAGGAATGTAGTCCAAATCCCCAGCTGGATATAGCGCGTCAGGCGGCGAGATAACCGTGCTCACCTGTCCTTTTACCGCGTCCAGGTAGGTTTGGTCTAGCTCTAGCGACGAGGAAATAGCTACGTCTGCACGGGCCCCGCTTAGCAGCTGGTCCTTACCAACCATGGCTTTAGATTGGTTGATAGCTTCCCTGATTTGGCTGGCTCCAGTGCTGACATGGCTAAGGGCAACCAGGTCGGCGTCCATAGGCGGCAGGGCGATGATGCCCCCGCGTTTGAGAGCGCCAGCTAGGGCCTGGTTAAGGGCCGCGACTTGCTGGGCCTCAACTGCTTTTGCGTTCTGGGTGGAGCTTTGAGTGGGGGCAGGGGTAGCTGAGGCGCTAGGAGTGGCGCTAGCAGTGGCGCTAGGAGTGGCGCTAGCGGTGGCACTAGGCGTGGAATTCTCAGTGTTTGCAGAGGCAGTGGCCGGGGCACTAGCAGTTGGGCTGGCCGTAGCGCTAGGGGTAGCGTCTGCGGTTTTTTGGTTAACCGCTGCGGCAGTGGCGCCTAGCGCAGAAAGCAGGTAGGGGTCTACAGCCACAATTGTCTGACTATTAGCAGCGTTAAGTATTTCGATAGTGCGTGTACGCATCTGGGTAGTGGCAAGTTTGAGGTCTACCTTGTCACCGGTGATGCAGGCGTTGGGGCTAAAACCGTCGCTTTGACTGGGAGTAAAAGCCGCGCCTGACTGCAATGCCAGTAGCTCACGCATCTGCATGGCTGAAGCGGTGAGGGGAATTACCGTAGTTACTTTGGTGGGCTGCACCTGGGTGGTGGGTGACCACACCGCAATGGCGCGGTCACTGCTAACTAGCTCACCGGAAGTTACGGTCACTTCCATGCCGCGAGCGCCCCAGTTATTGCCGCTGGTGTTGGGTAGCTGCGTGGCAGGGATAGTCAGCGAAAAACGCATAGAGGCGCCTGCTGCCAGGGAATGGTTTAGCTGCTCAGTGTGGGCTACATAGCTGTAGGAGTTGTCATCAAATACTAGCCAGTCTTTGAGCATCTCAACTGATCCTTGAGAGCGTGACTGGAGGGATACGCGCATGTCAAAGCCAGACAGTGACTCGGTGGAGGTGTTGGTGATAGTTCCTGCCACGGTGATGTCACTGCCGGGAGTGATTACCTCAGGGTTGATTTGGTCAACTTCTACAGTGAGCCCGTCAGCTGCGGATTGGCTGATATCTGCGGCTGAGCCGGTAGGGGTACCTCGGCGGTGACCAGTGCTTTTAACGCCTGTTCT
>ERZ651108.564-NODE-564-length-17967-cov-15.979511_pt1 | contig 17967 bp, 15 predicted proteins | sample MGYA00512173_ERZ651108 | MGnify/ENA metagenome assembly ERZ651108 | reverse complement strand
ACCGTCTGAAGTCTGCTACGAGTGTGAAACTTCCTTCAACAGCCCTATTGAGTGCCATCGTTGCCCGCTTCGTATTCGAACACGAGAAGGATATTAAGAACGCAATATTTGGAGAGAGTTTGTTGTAAAAAGGAGAAAATAACAAGCAGAACAACAAGCAGAGCAACAGGACCCAACTGGCCTCTCCCCCTTCCCCTCCCCCGAAGGGAGGGGAGTGAAATGCGAGATATCCCTTGTGTGAGTTGAAACTACGAATTTCTCTAATTGCACGAATCTTTGCAAATTTTGAGGTTGGAACTTTATGATATGAACTATTAATGACTACGAATTTCTCGAATGACACGAATTATTTAGCAATAAGGATTCGCGCAATTAGAGAAATTCGTAGTGCTTTATTGGTAGTTGACGAGTAGACAGGTTGACGAGTTAACCAGTTAATTGTAGCGATAAGTCATAGTTAATATCGGTAATCATAAGGGAGTAATTGACAAGTTTACGAGTATATGAGTTAATTGCAGCGATAAACCACAGTTAACAGTAGTATTCATAATTATGAATTGTGAATTATGAATTGTGAATTAATAAAGGATTATGAATTTAGAATTGTTTTTAAATAGTCTTATCAAATAAAGGAATATACAGAATGAAATCAATGGCTGTAAGTGTTGTTTGTATTTTCGCAATATTAGGCATCATTTATGCGATAAATTATCTTTTTTATCGTTTCTCTCCTTTTCATACTTTGCCCAGTATCAAGACCCTTCCTGTAAGGAGTATTTTGGGAGTATTCATAGCCTTATTAGGTTACTTTGGTGCGTTCCCTTATTTTATCATTTTTAATAGAGGAATAAGTCTTTTCAATTCTGGGAATATGTACATATATCTACCAATAATTCAGACAGTTCTGTTGGTAGCTGTGATAGTAGGTATTTTTCGATACGAGAAAAGTGTTTGGCTCCGTCGTAATCCCAAGTATAGTAGACTTTTCCTTCCCTCGTGGAATGAAGGTTCTAAGAATATGTGCGTTTCAATAAGCGAAATGGATGATATTGCTTATGGTCGTGGCGTGAGTTTCTCATGGTTTGATGGACGTTTTATTACTGCAGGATGTCACAAAGTTGTGTTTGAATTCTATGAGGAGCGTTTTCTTTCAAATCGCAATACACGTAACGTAATCTACAAAAAGGTGATGAGCTTTAATTTCCGATCAGGTATGGCATATGTGATAGCGGCAATTCCAGAGAAAAAAACCTTCCAAATAACACAGGATAAGACTGTTAACTTTGAACATTGAGTTTTTTTATCCTTTGAACTTTGAGGTTTGAACTTTATGATTTGAGTTTAATCCTTTGAGCTATTCACTCCCCCTCTCCATTACTTCCCTTCGGTCAGTGACCGCTGGTTCGGAGAGCGGGCGGGGGAGAGGCTTTAAAACTTAATCACTCCCTTTCCACGTGCTGCAGCGTAGCTACGCTGTAGGTTGTCGCCTATCCAGCCACTCTTCCACGCAGCTCTTTTGAGGTTGTGAGCGGCTTTGGCTGTTTTTACGTTTCGAGGGATAGGATTCTTAAAGAGGTCTTTGTGCGCCACGTTGATAGTGAAGAAGATACTATCCTTTGTAACTCGGAGATTCTCCATTGGTGCTACAAAATGACCGGGCAGATAACCTTCACGAGCTTCAACAAAATCGTCTGTGGTACCATAGAATCTACCAGAGATTTTACCGTTTGCACCCTTCTCAAGTACGATGTTGTGGTCTTTCAAAACATTCTTACTTTCCTTAGTGTTAATGAGTTGATAAACTCCACATTTTGTTGTCTGAGCTTGAGAAATTGCATTTGCTCCAAAGAGTACGCAACACAATAAAATTAGCTTTTTCATATTGTTATGATTTGTTTAATTAAATATTTGACCTTTGACCTTTGACTTTTGATGTTTAAGTTCTGAAGTTTGACCTTTTACTTTTTCACGATTCCCACAGCGGTAATCATAGTTATGACGTACTGATGAGAACTCCGTTCGAACTATTATTTTATATTGTCCACTGATGCCCCTGTAATATAGTATTCTTTCTCTTTAAACGCTCCAACTACTGGATGTACTGGCAATTTACACTTGCTGTATAGGAGAAGAATCTTATAGATTTGTTCTTGGGTTAAGTATTTTGCTGTACTACTCATCATCCCTATCTTCACAAATCTCTTTTTGCTATTTATAAAGACATAGAAGTCGGACCAAAAGATATTACTTTCATCACCAATAGGGTTTAAAAGTTTCTTTTGTTTCTTAGTGAGCACTTTACTTAGAACTTTCTCAAGATGTTTTTTTATTAACCACATTGATTTCATATTATATGGCTTATATCTTTTGTCACGGACGTCTTTCCAATTCCCTTCCTTGATAAAGCGTTCTGTACTTTCCGCATCAGCAGCAATGTAATAGGTCAGAAAGGAGTCTTGTTCCCAAGAGGAGAAGTAGGATTCTTGAATCATTTTTCCAACCTTAATTATCTTCTTGTCGTTTTGGGCACATGTAGGATTGTAGAATAGGAATGCTAAAAATATAGCATAGATAATGTTCTTAATTCTCTTCATATTCAAATTTAGATTAGAAATTAATAATTTAAAATCCAATTTGTTCCAATAGTATGCCATCTTCTAACAATAACCAGCCCAACCAGCCTCTCCCCCAACCCCTCTCCGAATGGAGAGGGGAGTGAAATGCGAGATACCCCTTTTTGTTAGTTTACGAGTTCACAAGTTTATGAGTTCACAAGTTGACGTGTTCGCCTGTGCGTTCAGGTAAATCATAGCAACACCAGTAATCATAATTATGAATTAACAAAGTAATCATAATTATGACGTACTGATGAGAACTTTGTTCGAATAATTATTTTATATTTTTCACTTGTGCCCCTGTAATATAGTATTCTTTCTCTTTAAACGCTCCTACTACAGGGTGTATTGGCAACTCACACTTACTATATAAACGTAGAATCTCATAAATCTGCTCTTGGGTTAAGTATTTTGCGGTGCTATTCCTCATTTCGATCTTCACAAACCTCTTTTTGCTATTTATAAAGACATAGAACTCAGACCACATAATATTTCTTCGCTTTCCAATGAGGTTTAAGAGCTTCTTTTGTTCTTCTGTAAGAACCGCACTTATGGACTTAGCAAAGCATTCGTCGATTAAAGGTAGTGACACATTATTGTAAGGTGTATATCGTTTCTCATAGGCGGGCTTCCATTTTCCTTCCTTGATAAAGCGTTCCGTACTATCTGCATCTGCAGCGATGTAATAGGTCATGAAGGTGTCACGAACCCAAGTCGAAGGGAGGGACTCCTGAATGAGTTTACCCACCTTGGTTATCTTCACATCATTCTGTGCACATGTAGGATTGCAGAATAGGAATGCTAAAAGATAAGCATAAACAACGTTCTTAATTCTCTTCATATTCAAATTTAGATTAGAAATTAATAATTAAAAATCCAATTTGTTCCAATAATATGCCATCTTCTAACCATAACCAGCCTCTCCCCCAACCCCTCTCCGAATGGAGAGGGGAGTGATTAGCAAGATACCCCTTTTTGTTAGTTTACGAGTTCACAAGTTTATAAGTTTACATGTTTATAGTTCACGAGTTTATGGGTTTACGAGTTGACGTGTTTGCCTGTGCGTTCAGGTAAATCACAGCCAACATCGGTTTATAATCAGTTTACAAGTCCACAAGTCCACAAGTTTACAAGTCCACAAGTTTACAAGTTCACAAGTTTACATGTTTATAGTTTACGAATTTATGGTTTTACGAGTTGACGTGCTTGCCTGTGCGTTCAGGTAAATCATAGCCAACAGCGGTAATCATAATTATGAATTCTGAATTATGAATTCTGAATTATTTTTTGGTCAGCTTTGGCTTCACAGTAGTAGCATCCTCGATGATAAATGAGTTGCCCTGCCCCTTCACCTTGACATAAACTACAGTGTGCTTTGTAGGTACCTTCTTATAGTTCGAAGTCCACAAGAATGAAACACGGAGCCAGTCATTGTTCAGGGGAACAACCTTCAGTGTACGTAGATTCTCCTCTACACAATCCTGCGCATCAAGGAGTACGTCAGCATCGGTCTCTGCACTCTTTTTCAATACGTTTTCACTTACAAACTTCTTTGCAATTACCATGTAAAGGTCTGAGAGCTGATAGATAAGGCTGTTCATATAGGTCTTGTAGAAACCAAGTGTGAACTGTTGCTTTTCCTTCTGGATTTCGTTCATTGTAACGACGGCACTTTTAGCTGATTTAGCTTGTGCATAAGTTGTAAGTGGTGCAGAAGCTAAGCAGAGTGCTAAGCCCAATGCAAGATAAGCTTTTCTCATTGTTATAGTTGTTTATAGAATTAATATCAGAAAAAAAGTTCGTTTCTTTCTTAAGCAGTATTGTGTCAAGGTTTTTAGCCTATGGCGGTTTATATGTTAATCTTTCGCTCCGGACAGCTTGTCTGCTGGTGAAATTTGAAATCTATTTAGGTTTTTATCTTCGTAATTGTTTATTTCGGCAACAAAGATATGCAAAAAAGATAACATAGCAAACTTATCTGAAATTATTTTCAAAAAAGTTTAAACTAAATTTCATTAGACCACAATCAGTTTAGGTTCTAATGACCTATTGGGGGTATCCTCTGTTCCTCCACGCACCAATGGTGCCTCTGTGCCTAACGATTTCTGCTATATAAAACCTCTGTGCTCTCCATTTCTCTGTGTGATCTTTTTTCAAAGTTTTAATCTCAAAGGTATCACTCCAAATTGCTGAAGAGCCATAAATATGGCATACTGATGAGAACTCCGTTCGAATAATTTTGAATTACATCGGTAATCATAATTATGAATTATGAATTTTGAACTCTGAATTACAATAGTAATCATAATTATGAATTGTGAATTATGAATTTTGAATTAATAAAGGATTATGAATTCATAAAAAAAGTGTTATATTTGCACCCGTAAACCTAAATCAATGTAATTATGTCTAAATCTACTACTGTCTTCCTGGGTATAAGGAAGCATCCCCCATTCGCAATGGGAGGGGTGGCACTCTCTTTGTGTCTGAGTTTATTCGTCGCTACCCCAGCAGTTAGTTCTACACGTACGAATGTAAAAACATTTGAGAGTACACAGCAGCAAAAGCAGGCTATCAAGGGTGTTGTGAAAGATACCCATGGTGAACCCGTTATCGGTGCCTCTGTGATGGTTAATGGAGTTGCCATGGCTGTTACGGATGTTGATGGCAACTTCTCGCTTGCCGCTGCACCTGGTGCTGTGCTACAAGTAAGTTATGTGGGCTTTAAGCCTCAGTCTGTAACCGTCAAGGCAGGTATGACCAATTATACCGTTAGTCTGCAGGATGACAACCAAGCATTGAACGAAGTGGTTGTCGTAGGCTATGGAGTACAAAAGAAGGTAAACCTCACCGGTTCTGTTTCGTCTGTTAAGGGCGATGCACTCGAGATGCGTCCAGTGACCGATGCATCGCAGAGTCTTCAGGGATTGGTACCGGGTTTGATGGTATCTAATGGTAGCTCTGGTCGTCCGGGTGCCACGGCAGCCTTGTCATTGCGTGGTCAGGGCAACCTCTCCGGTACTGGTCATCCCTACGTATTGGTAGATGGAATCGAGATGAGTCTTGCCGATGTCAATCCAAATGATATCGAGTCAATCTCCGTATTGAAAGATGCATCCGCTTGTTCTATCTATGGTGCACGTGCTGCCTACGGTGTTATCTTGGTTACGACCAAGCGTGGAGAGGAAGGTAAGATGCACGTAAACTATCAGGGAAGCATGGGTTGGAACCGTCCTACCGTACTGCCTGAGATGGCAAATGCCGTAGAGTTTGCCAAGATGTGGAATGCTGGTGTTACGAATGCCAACTCCTCTCGTCTTTACAGCGATGAAAAGATTAAGCTCTTAGAGCAGTATATGAACGACCCATCAAGTGTGAATCCATGGCAAGAACTCCCTGCCAACTCCTTGATGAACCCAGCCTTTGAGAATACAGAGAAGGGTATTGGAAACGTTGACTACTTCAAGTTACATTATAAAGACTATGCTTTCAAGCAGCAGCACAACGTAAGTTTGAGCGGTGGTGGTAAGCAGGCACAGTATTATGTATCAGGAGGTTACTTCAAGGAAGACGGTATTCTGCGTTATGCGAAGATGAACTTTGAGCGTATGAACCTCGCTTCCAACCTCACTTCTCGTCTCACCTCATGGATGAAGATGAAGCTTAATTTGAAGTATGTTCACTCTGTTGATAACACTCCTTTTGGTGCAGGCGGATTGAGCGAAGGCTTCTATCACTCCTTAGCACGTTTCCGTCCGACGATTTCTGTTGTAGATCCTCATGGTCATTTCACGGAGTTGTCAATGATACCTTACCTACAGAGTGGCACCTTCACCCGTACAAAGCGCAATCATTACGACATCACATTAGGCTTCGAACTTAATCCAGTAAAGGGATTGATTATCAATGCCGATTACACCAATAAGTTTATCTCGACCTCATACGAGGCTTTGAACGTTGCCCCAGACATCTATGCAGCCGATGGTGTGACCACTTCAAAGGGAGTGCGAGGAGAGTTGGATGCAAGTCCTGATGGCAAGTATCAGCGTTCAAACTATAACATCCACTATCAGAATATCAGCCTTTATGGTAACTACTCGTTGACTCTTGCAGAGGATCATAACATCGTTTTGATGGCTGGTTATCAGGAGGAAAACAACAAGGTAGACTATCTGAAGAACGCTATCTCTGGTCTTTACTCAATGCACAATCCAAATACAGCAATGGGAACAGGCGACAAGCAGCCAGACGATATCCGCAACGGATGGGCAACACGTGGCTTCTTCGGACGTATCAACTACGACTATCAGGGTCGTTATCTGCTCGAAGTAAACGGCCGTTATGACGGTTCTTCACGCTTTGCACGCGACCATCGTTGGGGCTTCTTCCCATCAGTTTCACTCGGTTGGAACATCAGTCGTGAGAAGTTTATGGAGTCTCTTAGTCAGAAGGTGTCGCAGTTGAAGTTGCGTATGTCATACGGTAAGTTAGGTAATCAGGCTGGTGCTGGCCTCTACACCTTCGCATCAACGATGAATCTCAGCAGTGGATTGGGAAGCTATATCTTTGCTGATGGTCGTCATGCTTACCTCCTTGCGCCGGGCGTTGTCAATCCAGCAACAACATGGGAGAAGGTAAGCAGCAAGAATATCGGTTTAGACTTCGGCTTCATGAACAATGCACTTACGGGTAGTCTTGACGTCTACGAGCGTAAGACAAAGGATATGTTGGGACCTGGTGTAGACTTCCCCGACTTCTTTGGTGCTAATGCCCCACAAACCAATAATGCGTCTTTGCGCGACCGTGGTTGGGAGCTAACGCTGAATTATCGTGGTAAGATTGGTAAGGACATCGACTATAGTATCGGTGGTTCTTTGGCTGACTATACCTCAATTGTGACAGACTATGCAAACCCAACGGGTACGGCACCAGCAAGCAACTGGTATAGAGGAAGACGCGTAGGAGAGATATGGGGCTATCGTACAGACGGCTTGTTGCAGACACAGGAGCAGGCTGATGCTTACAATGCAAAACACAACAACACCTTCTTCTCAACCTTGAAGTGGACACCGGGTGACGTTGCTTTCCGCGATCTTAACAACGATGGCTATGTGAACAATGGTAAGAATAAACTCGATGATATGGGCGATATGACCATTATCGGTAACACCTCTCCACGCTATCAGTACACAATCAATGGTATGGTTAGCTGGAAGGGACTGAGCTTGAGCTTCATGTTCCAAGGTGTAGGCAAGCGTGATTGGGACCCAACCAACAGTGTTTACTTCTGGGGAACAGGTCCTTACGCACAGGTAACGCTCTTCAAAGATCATCTTGACTACTGGTCAGAGAGCAATCCTAATGCCTACTATCCAAAGCCTTATATCAATTCAGCAGGTGGCGTTCGTCCATACGCAGCGAAGACAAAGAGCCAGCCTACTGATCAATACTTGCAGAGTGCAGCTTACTGTCGTTTGAAGAACTTGACCTTGAGTTACACCCTCCCACAGGCTTGGACACAGAAGATGAAGTTTCAGCAGGTGAAAGTGTTCTTCTCTGGTGAGAACCTCCTTACCTTCACTAAGCTAAAGAAGATGCTCGACCCAGAGGTTATCTTCACAGCCAATGGCTACACAGGCGAAGGCGGTAAGAACTATCCAATGAATAAGGTCATCTCATTTGGACTTATGGTTAATCTCTAATCTTTTAAAAGAATATAACTATGAAACTTAAATATATATGTTTAGCACTCTTGAGTGCAACAACGCTTACAAGTTGCTTCGACTTGGACAAGTCTCCAGAAGGAGTGCTTTCAACGGTCAACCCTTTCACCTCCTTGGGTGAGATGAACAGCTATCTCGACCAGTTCTATCAGACAGGTGTGAAGGGACAAGACTTTAACTCATGGGGTAGTGGTGGTATTGCTGGTATTGATATGAACAGCGATAACATGGCAAGTGGCTCTGTTAATACACGATTGAATGGTGGTTTGACCCTCGCTAATGCGGGCAAACTCGGTCATTACTATAATATTCGCAACGTCAACTTCTTCTTGAATAACCTCAATTTCAAGGATAAGAACTCCTCTGCCTACAAGCAATGCGTGGGCGAAGCATATTATTTCCGTGCTTGGTTCTACTTCCAGTTGTTCAAGAACTATGGTAAGATTGCTTGGGTGAATCGCCCTCTCGAACCACAGGAGGAGGAAATGAACCAGCCACAACAGGAACGAACCGTGATTGCTGATAGTATTCTTGCCGACCTCGATAAGGCTATTGCCAACCTTAACACCCAGAACAGCAGTGCTTCGATGCGTGTTCACAAGGACGTGGCACGTGCTTTCAAGAGCGAGGTGGCACTCTATGAGGCTACATGGGAGAGGTATCATAAGGCAAAGAATGATGCCTTCTACGACCCAACTGTTACCGATGCGAAGATTAAGTCTTACTTAGATCAGTGCGTTGAGGCTTGTAAGGACGTTGTTGACAGAGGTGTTTGGAGAATCTATACGACGGGTAATCCATTGAACGACTACCGCGTTATCTTCCAGACAGAGGACCTTAGCGCCAACCCTGAGGTGTTATGGTTTAAGCGTTATGACGGCGTGAATGTTGGTAACAGCGTTGACCGCTACCTCAATCAGGGTGGTGGTAGTAGCGGTGTTACGGCATCGTTGGTCGACGACTACCTCACCATCGACGGTAAACCCTTTGTCGGACCAGCCGTGTTGACCGCAAAGGCAACCTTTGGCGACGAGCTAAAGCCAACTGTTCGCGACCCACGTCTGTGCCAGACAGTGTGTATGCCGGGTCAGATTCTGCGTCCAGACCAAGGCGGTTACATCGTTCCACCACTCAATGGGTCGGGCTATAACAAGAATGAAACAGGCTATTCAATGCTCAAGCACGTACAGATTGACTATAAGGGAAGCCTTGATCAGGAAGGAAAAGGCAGCACACCAGCTATTCAGTATCGCTATGCTGACATCCTCTTAAACTATGCTGAGGCTTTGGCAGAGCTCGATGGAGCGGCTAACGAGAGTCAGATTATTGCCATTCTGAAGCCTTTGCGCGACCGAGTTGGTATGCCAGCAGTCGACTTTGACAGAGAGTATAACACCGAGGCAGACTATCCTTTCCATCATCTCAATAAGTATTTGCAGGCTGTTCGCCGTGAACGTCGTATTGAGCAGGCTTGTGAGGGTCGTCGATTGGACGACATCTTCCGTTGGGCAGCAGCCGATGAGCTTATCGTTGGCAAGCGTGCACACGGTGTTTTATTCGTGGGTAGCAACCTCGAACATCATGCAAAGTATGGCACAAGCCTCGTTTATGACAAGCCAAAAGGCAATAATATCTACCTCTCTGGCAAGCCGGGCGACGCACAGCGTTACGTATTGCCAGTGAATCCATCAGGCTATGAGACTGGTTGGAAGTTTAATCCAAAGCGTGATTACCTCCTTCCGTTCGAAACGCGTATGCTCACACTGACCAACAATCTGTGGAAGCAGAACCCTGGATGGGATAAATAATTGCGATAAACCAATTTATTATATATGCAAAATAAAGTTTTATACGGCTTGACAGGAGCGATTGCAATGGGTGCAGTCGTTCCTGCCCAAGCGCAGAAGAAACCGATGAACATCGTCTTCATCATGAGCGATGACCATTCGTATCAGACAATCAGTGCTTACGACAAGCGTTTTATCAGTACACCTAACATCGACTGGCTGGCTGACAATGGTGTGAAGTTCCAAGAGAGCTTTGTTGCCAACTCGCTCAGCGGTCCGTCACGTGCGTGTATGCTGACCGGTAAACATAGCCATGCTAATGGCTTCACGGACAATTCTAAGACCTTTGATGGTGGTCAGCAGACCTTCCCTAAGTTGCTCCAGAAGCAGGGCTATCAGACAGCAATGATTGGTAAGTGGCACCTTACCTCACTGCCAACAGGCTTCAACTATTGGGACATCCTTATCGGACAGGGCGACTACTATAACCCTGACTTCCTCAGCAATGGTAAGAAGATACGCCGTCCGGGCTATGTGACGAACATCATTGCCGACATGGCGATTGACTGGATGGAGAACAAACGCGACAAGAACAAGCCTTTCTGTCTGTTGATGCACAACAAGGCGCCTCACCGTGTGTGGAATCCTGATACCTGCGACCTCCGCCTCTATGACGATGTGACCTATCCGTTGCCTAAGACTTTCTATGATGACTATGCTGGTCGTTTGGCTGCACAGAAGCAGGAGATGAGTATCATAAAGGACATGGACCTCGTCTATGACAACAAGATGGCAGATAAGGAGAACGAGATTCACACCACTACAGGACTTGAGCAGTGGGGACGTGGCAACTACAAACGTATGACACCTTCGCAGCGTGCGCAGTGGGATAGCTACTATGACCCAATCATCAAGAAGTTTAAGGAAGACAAACTCTCTGGTAAGGCACTCGCTGAATGGAAGTATCAACGTTATATGCACGACTATATGCGTGTGATTCACTCTGTCGATCGCAACGTCGGTCGTGTCATCGAGTATCTGCGCCAGCATGGTCTTCTTGACAACACAATGATTGTCTATACCTCTGATCAAGGTTTCTACATGGGCGAACATGGATGGTTCGACAAGCGTTTCATGTATGAAGAGTCATTCCGCACACCATTGTTGGTTTACTATCCGGGCGGTAAGCATGGGGTTGTCAAAGAGATGGTACAGAACATCGACTATGCCCCAACCTTCCTCGATGTAGCTGGTGCAAAGGTGCCTTCTGACATTCAGGGCCAGTCTTTCCTCCCACTCCTTGAGGGTAAGAAGCCTGCCAACTGGCGTCAGTCGCTTTACTATCACTACTACGAATACCCTGCCGAGCACTCTGTTTGCCGTCACTATGGTATTCGTACGAAGCGTTATTCGCTCATGCACTTCTACAATGATATCAATGCTTGGGAACTTTACGACCTAAAGAAAGACCCTGACCAAATGCATAATATCTATGGTAAACCTGGTACGGAGAAGCTCACAAAGAACCTTAAGAAACAACTCCTCCAGCTACAAGTGCAGTATGATGACCCAATACGCAACAAAGGACTTTAGTCCTTTGTCCTTTGAACTTTGAACTTTGAGGTTTGAACTTTATGATATGTATCATTAATGACTACGAATTACGCGAATTGCGCGAATCCATAGTATTCTTTGAACTTTGATGTTTGAACTTTGAACTTTGTGATATGTATCATTAATGACTACGAATTGCGCGAATTACACGAATCCTTGCAAACCTCAATGTTCAAAGGTAAAAGGTACATATCATAAAGTTCAATGTTCAATGTTCAAAGTTCAATGTTCAAAGTTCGAATTTATTTTACATTTCGGGTCAGAAAAAGGTGAGGAATGGAGTCGAGAATCAGCTCTTTTGTCACCTTTGTAAGTATTTTGTTATCAATTAGTTGTAAAATCGTAGTTTTGAAGGTGCTTACTAAGGTCCTTAAAGGGCGTTATTAAGGTTCTTAAAGGGCATCTTTAGCAAGCCAAAAGGGCGTTAATTCGAATGGAATTAACGCCCTTTTGATTTTTAGGTTATGAAATTATCTAACAAAAGTTTACGGACCAGTCCGCCTTATTGAACCTTTGTGAGTTCATAAACCAGATATCTTCCTGTGAGTGGAATTCTTCCGTATTCCAAGGTTTCATGATATAGCATTGTGTAGGCATTGAAAGGACGAAGATAAATCTTAACCTTACTTGTTTTTACATTATAATATCCGTAGCCGTTAAAATAAGTTCTAAGATACCTTGCGCTTTCTATTTTGTGACTGCGGTCTACGAAGTCAACATCCCCTCGTGATACTTCAAACCGATATACGCAACTGTCTTGTTGGTTGCGACTGGTGAAACGAATTCCCTCAAGTTCTATATTAGCCTTTTCGTCTCGTTTAGTAAATATCTCTGATAGTGTATCGTTTGTCGCAGTTTTTTCAATATTGTGTAACTGCACATACGTGTCGCGTGACAAGTTTAAATAGCCATAGTTATATTTTTTTTTATCGTATATGATAAGGGAATCGAGGTCGAGTTTTGAATTGGAATAATAATTCTTCTTGGTTGAAGGGTCGTAAACATGCACATTACCTCTATACTTACCGGGTATAGATTTCTGTACTTTAAGTGCCTCTTCACTACTGATAGGTGCGAAAGTAGAGGTGTTGTCTATCGTAGCGTCATCGTCTTTCGAACATGAAACAGCAAAGCTGCCTACCAACAGTAGGAAAAGAGCGACGAGTAGGTTGTATTTGTTCTTTTTATTCATAATCTATTCTTTATTCATCGTTTATTCTTTTGTTAAAAGAGATGTCAGTTTATCCTATGCTGTCTTCTTTAATTTGCATATAAAATAAATGTCGTTGAATTCGGCTTTTATCTTATTGCCTCGAACCATACTGTCATAAAACAAGGCACCCATAGGCTTTATGTACACCGTCAATTCTTTCGTTGTATTGTTGATAGTTCCACAGACATTATAATACATTTCTGTCAAGTCATAACGATTCTGGTGGGGATCGGTCAGATATGGATAGAAATGATATGGGTCATACAATTGGAATGCTACTTCTGAAGGATTCTTCTTGTTTCTTCCGATGAGTCTTGTACGGTAATCATGTATCTTTTCATTCTTCCTCCAATTTTGAATTTTGATTATTTTGTATAGTAAGTCATAAGCATATTGGTCCTTCTTTAACGCATATAATGTAAAAGGAAGGGGAACAGGATTCAGTTTAAACTTATATGAGTCTAATTCGAGTTGGACGCTTACATGATTATCAAAATCAGAAGGAATTACCTGTTTGGTCTTAGGGTCATAAACGGTTAGCGTACCCTCGTAGGTACCCACAGCATTAAAGAAATATTGTTTAGCGTCGTCTCCTTGGATAGGAATTGAATAGTTAATATTAGGTTGCAGGATATCAGCTGTGAAATCCTTTTGTTCGATAGGAACAAAGGGCATGGGGTCGTTTTCGCTTTCTTCATCTTTTGAACATGAAGCAAACAAAAGTGGAAGGACTAAACATGCGACCGCAATAAACAACTTTGATTTGGGATGTCTCATTTTTTAGTGTTTCTAATTGATAAATAATAGGGGAGGGGTATTTCGTGTAAACCTTTATATGCTCTCGCTGATAGCAGTGCTAATGCTTTATAGGATAATGTTTTATTGTCCAGTAGTTTTAAGCTTACGGAAGAAAGCTGCTGCATATCTTCTGTGTTTCTTTAGCTTTAGAAGCAGATAATCTTCAAGATATTTGGTCATCAGAACTCCTGCCTTATGTTGTAAAAAGTCATTTGGCTTATGTGTACAAAGATACAGAAACCTTTCTTTCTGTACTAAGAATTGCAGATTCGTTAACCTGCTTTTCTCTTTATTAAAATTATCGGGTCTTCAGGATTTTGGAGTGATAAGTTTTGCCACTTGTGTTTAGAGTTTGAAGTAATGTCACACGGAGGCACGGAGCGGACGGAGGATAGTTAGACACATAGTGATAGAAGGCACGGAGGCACCGTCGGTGCATAGAGCGACGGAGCTTGTTAGCCATTTCTATTAGTAATTTATATACAAAGCGTTTACCTCAAAATAGTTATCATGAATCTGTACGCTACACCTCCGTTGCTCTTTGTGCCGTCGGCACCTCCGTGACATTGTGTTACCTCCCTCCCCTCCGTGCCTCTGTGTGCCTATTATATAAGGCTTTTAGTTTCACACTCCAAATTTCGGAAGAAGCTCGTTTCATTCTTTGTTATTAGAGATAAATTCAGTACTTTTGTAACTACATTATAATAGGAGAGAATTATGGAACCATTGGCAGAACGGCTGCGACCACGTAGGCTTGAAGACTATATCGGACAGGAACACCTTGTCGGTGAGGGTGCTGTGCTGCGTCGGATGATTGATTCGGGATGTGTTGCGTCGTTTATCCTATGGGGACCTCCGGGCGTGGGGAAGACCACCTTGGCCCAAATCATAGCCCAACGGCTGGAGACACCATTCTTTACGCTCTCGGCAGTGACGAGTGGTGTGAAGGATGTACGTGAGGTTATCGAGCGTGCACAGAGCAATCGTTTCTTCAATTCGGCCTCACCGATCCTCTTTATCGACGAGATTCATCGTTTCTCGAAGTCGCAACAAGACTCGCTCTTAGGGGCGGTGGAGAAGGGGACAGTCACCCTGATTGGTGCCACAACAGAGAACCCTTCCTTCGAGGTGATACGTCCGTTGCTCTCTCGCTGCCAACTCTATGTGTTGAAGTCATTAGAGAAGGCCGACCTGCTGAAGCTCTTGCACCGAGCAGTGACGGAGGACGTCGAATTGAAGAAACGGCATATCGAGTTACGGGAGACGGATGCCATCCTGCGTTATAGCGGTGGTGACGCCCGTAAGCTACTGAATATTCTCGACTTAATCGTGGCTGCCGAGACTGGCGACGACATCGTTGTGACGGATAAGATGGTGGAGGAGCGACTGCAAGAGAACCCCTTAGCCTACGATAAGGGCGGTGAGATGCACTATGATATCGTGTCGGCTTTCATCAAGTCGATACGTGGCTCCGACCCCGATGCGGCCCTCTATTGGATGGCTCGTATGATAGAAGGAGGCGAAGACCCTAAGTTTATTGCGCGTCGTGTCGTTATCAGTGCGGCTGAAGACATCGGACTGGCTAATCCGAATGCGCTTCTTTTGGCCAATGCGGCCTTTGATGCTGTGACGAAGATTGGTTGGCCCGAAGGGAGGATACCCCTGGCAGAGGCGGTGGTCTACCTCGCTCGTTCGAAGAAGGATAACTCTGCTTATAAAGCCATCAATCGAGCGATAGAGTTGGTGCGTCAGACAGGTAATTTGCCTGTGCCTCTCCATCTGCGTAATGCGCCTACTCAGCTGATGAAGGACTTGGGTTATGGCGATGGATATAAGTATCCTCACGACTACGAAGGACATTATGTAAAACAGCAGTATATGCCGGATGAGTTGGTAACCGACTCCACACAGGGACCCCTCCCTAACCCTCCCCGAAAGGGAGGGGACGCCTAACGGAGTGGTACCTCCCCCAACCCCTCCGAAGGAGGGGGGCGCCTAACGGAGTGTTATCTCCCTATGTTTCCCCTTATGATAGTAATAATATGTAGCGAAAGCTCACTAAATTGTACCCCAAACCCAACCCAATTCTACCCCGAATCCTACCAAACTGTGTCCCGTTAGGCACTCCCCTCCTTCGGAGGGGTTGGGGGAGGTCCCCATTGGGGAGAGGTTGGGGGAGAGGTCCTAACACCTAAAGTATGAAAATAGTAATCCTCGACTGCCATGCAGTCAACCCTGGCGACTTGTCATGGGAACCCATCAAAGAGATAGCAGACTGCGTTGTTTATGAACGAACAAAGCAGGATGAAGTCGTTGAACGAGCTAAGGATGCCGACGGAATCCTTATTAATAAGGTGAATATCACACGTGAGCTGCTCGACCAACTGCCCCGATTGAAGTATATCGGTGAGCTTGCAACGGGTTATAATAACATCGATGTTGAGGCCGCTCACGAGCGTGGTATCGTCGTTTGTAACATCCCTGCGTATAGCACGGACAGCGTGGCACAACATGTATTCGCCCTCCTCTTCAACGCAACTACGCATGTCGACCACTACGCCGAGGCTGTGCGTCGAGGCGAATGGAGCAAGCAGAAGGATTTTTGTTACTGGGATACGCCCCTCATCGAACTCTCTGGTAAGACCTTAGGTATCGTTGGCTTGGGCCATATTGGGCAGAAGGTGGCCAGGATAGCACATGCGTTAGGGATGGACATCTCGGCTTATACGAGTAAGAACAGTAGTGACCTTCCTGAGTGTATCCGCAAGACAACCCTCGAAGGACTGCTTAGTACGTCGGATGTCATCACCCTTCATTGTCCGCTGACACCAGCCAACACACGTATGATTAATGCCGAAACGCTGAAGAAGGTGCGCCGAGGTGCAATCTTGATCAACACTGGCCGTGGTGGACTCATCGACGAACAAGCTGTTGCCGATGCCCTTGCGAGTGGACAACTCAGTGCTTACTGTGCCGATGTGATGACCGATGAGCCACCACACAACGACAATCCGCTCTTCAATCAGCCGAACGCTTATATCACTCCTCATATCGCTTGGGCCACACGTGAAGCACGCGAACGCCTCATGAATATCTGTGTTGAGAATATAAAGAAGTTCATTGAAGGAGAACCACAGAATAGGGTTTGATGGGTGATGGGTGTTAAGTGTTAGGTGTTGATGGCTTGCGATGCAGCTTTCCGTAGTCTGACATGTACACCCAAAAGGCCCTGCTGATAGGGTGATGGGTGTTAAGTGTTAGGTGTTGATGGCTTGTGATGCACCTTTCCGTAGATTAGTATGTACATCTAAAATACCTTATTGTTAAGGTGTTGATGGCTTGCGATGCAGCATTTTCCCGTCCCCTTACGCTGAAATAAGGCCTTTAAGGCATCTTTTAGTTAGTTTTCATAGACAAAAATGTTATACACTGACCCACATCTTGTCCGTACGCTGCAGGTGATACTGGAGTTTCTTGGGACATTTGCGTTTGCCATATCGGGTATCCGACACGCCGCACAGAAACACTTCGATTGGTTCGGAGGATATGTGTGTGGCTTTGCCGTCGCCATCGGAGGCGGTACTATTCGTGACACCATGTTAGGAGTACGACCCTTCTGGATGACCAATATCATGTATGTGCTATGTACGGGTCTGGCCCTCTTCTTGGTTATCTTGTCACGACGATGGATTAAACGACTTAGCAACGCATGGTTTGTTTTCGACACACTCGGCCTTGCCCTCTTCACGATAGCGGGTATTCAAAAGACTGTCGCACTCGGTTATCCCTTCTGGGTGGCTATCATCATGGGCTGTATAACCGGTGTGGCGGGTGGTGTCATCCGTGATGTACTCCTAAACAACATCCCCGTTATCTTCCACAAGGAAATCTATGCCGTAGCAAGTGTGGGTGGTGGACTCATCTATTGGGGCCTCTTCGCCCTCGGTATGTCGCTTCCTCTGACCGTCATCATCACCTTCGTCGCCATCTGTATAATTCGTTTTATTGCAGTGGGTTACCATATCTCGCTGCCAACCCTGCAAGATGAAGATGAAAAAAAAGAGTAAAAAAGATAGTAAAACATTTGGTGGTTTGGGGAAAAAGTCCTACCTTTGCACTCGCAATTCAGCAATGAAGCAATTCATTACTCCACTTGCAACCATAACAATGGTTCCGTAGCTCAACTGAATAGAGCACTTGACTACGGATCAAGAGGT
>ERZ651108.556-NODE-556-length-18079-cov-33.961163_pt1 | contig 18079 bp, 17 predicted proteins | sample MGYA00512173_ERZ651108 | MGnify/ENA metagenome assembly ERZ651108 | reverse complement strand
TAGTATCCTACGAGTCTCCTCAATGTTTTGCTGAAGAGTGTATTCAACTATTTTCTCAACTTCTTCCTTAATCTGTGCTCTATTGTAATCCAACCACTGTATAGGAATATAACCGCTATATCTTGTGGATATATTAAAGTCATCATATTCGCTTGCGCTGAAACTCCAACGAATATCTCCACACCCGAAATCAAACTGGCACGTTTCAAGTAAATACTCGTTACTATAATCAACAATGTAGTCTTTGAATTGTACAATAGGGTTGATACTCACTCCTACTTGTTTTTCAAGTTTTCGGAGTTTCTTGTAGTAGATTTTCTGTGCGCACTTATACTTGTTTAGGTAGATTTCAAGCAAGCCTAATATTTTATTCTTTCTCTTTTTCATTTTTGTTTGTGTGAATTAGTTCCAACATTCTATCTACTGTGTCTTGAGGAGTGTGCCCATCATAAGGAAAAATAGATTTCTCATATTCAGGAATTTGGAATAAATCCCAATCTTCTGCTTTGTAGTGATTTGTGATAACACCTGAAGGCAGTTTAGCACAAACAATAAACCATTCTTGTTTCTTTCCGAAACACCACTCTCCATCTTCGTGTTTCCAAGATTTATGCACTCCGTAAAGACCTTGCTTAGCCCACTCGTTAAACAACAGCACATTATAAACCTTTCTAAATCTATAGAGTTCATCAAAAGTGTGGTATCCGTCAGTAACAAGTCCCGCGTTCTCCTGTCTCCTCATAAATTCAGGGTCGCAAGCGTGCTGCATAACATAAGACGGCTTAACTGTAACGTGTTCAAAATCATCTCTACTTAAACCTTGATTTAAACTTTCACCATTCCGCTCTATTGAAATCAGAGACTTCAAACACTCTTCTCTTGCCTCCTCATAAGTTTCAAAGTAAAAATACTCACTTGCATTTATTCCATCTTTGTACTTCTCAATGTAATATTCATAACCACTCCATTTATCCTCTTCCAAGTTGTAGAACAATTCAATGCTGAAGTTGTAACCTTTCTTACGAAACCACTCGAAAGCCTGCTCCCAAGTTGGTACGGTTTGAAAGTTGTACTTGTTAAGTTTACCACAATACCAAACAGGTAAATCAATGATTACCTCACCATAGTTATCTTCATCTAACCAATCTTCTTCTACTGTGACAGTACCCGAAACAACTACCTCGTTATCATTAGGATAAACAATAAAAGGGCAATATTCATTAAAACCTATCTCTTTAAGTTCTTTAGCAATGTCTATAGGGACAAGCCAAGAAGGATTGTAATTTTCTTTTTCCACTTCTTTCTTATTTGTTATTGTATCTAATTTCACTTCTGTATAATATTTAATTGTTTAAAAATATTTTCCAAAATCAAGGTTACAACATTTACGTCCCACCCATTCCCCATTCTTTTCCCAAGCTGTGAGTAAGAAAGGTTTGCAAAATCAACCTCACCATCACGAAAACCCATTAATCGAAATTGTTCCGAAATAGTAAGTTTCCTAACCTCCTCCTTACCTCTACGGCATTCCAAAACACGGATATTACAATGAGACGGGTCTGTTAAAGTAGGGCATATTCCGTCAGTTCTTATTTTCTTGTTATAGACGTCTAAATATAAAGGTTCAGTTACCTCGAAACTATCTACACCCAATCGCTCTTTCAACTTGTTCACCTGTTCAACAGAAAGAAAGTTTGACTCATCTATTGTCTCAACAGGGTCTAAAAAGTTGCAAACTTTCCCGCTCGCTATTGTGGGATAAGGTATTAAACCAAAGTCGTTAGGCAATTTCTCTAATGAAGCAAAAATCCAAACTCGTTCTCTGTTTTGAGGTATCCCATAATCCTTAGTATTTAATAGTGTGCAAACAAAAGAAGCGCCCTCAAAAGTTGAGTAACCTATCTCCTTCAACATTTCAGCAAGAGCTTCTCTTGTATCCTTGAATTTTTCAGACAGAAAACCTTTTACATTCTCTAATAAAATGTATTTAGGTTTCTTTACATTCAAAATACGGACGATATGAGATAACATTGTACCTCTACCTCTTGTATCATTAACTCCCTGCATTAATCCTGCAACAGAAAAAGGCTGACAAGGAAACCCTCCCATAAACAAATCAAAATCAGGTAAGGTGTTAGGGTCTATATTAGTTATGTCTCCGTAATTAATAATCCTATCTTGTTTGTTGTGATTAGCATTGAAAATCTTTATTGCGAACTTATCAACCTCAGAATAACCAACCAATTCGTATTCAAAATCGCTATATTTTTCGGAAATTCGCTTTAACGCGAACGACCCCCCCAATGCCAGCAAAACTCTCAAAAACTCTTAATTTCATATATATACTGCTTATTTTTACTATTCTTGTAGATTTTGTTTGATACTTTTTGATATGTCTCTCACCATTTCGTAAAAAGCTCCTAAAAACATCACCATTAATACACCAAACCCAAATATAAAGTTGAAAATAGGAAGTATACCAACCACTATGCACGAACCCAAAAAATACTTACAATCTTCCTTTGACATTTCAGGTTCTTGCCTTACGAAAAATGGAACACAACCTATCACTACACACATTGCGAGAGATGTGAAATAAACACTTAACATATTAATTTCCATAATCGTTACAATTTTAATTTTCTTAAAACTCCTTTAAAGTGTTCAACATTCGATATTAAGTCATCTAACTTTTCTTTGTAATTCCTGATGCTCTTTTCTGCACACACCTTATCAATCTCAATAGCTTTCAACAACATAGGTCTGAATATCTCTCTCAATTCGTCATCGGTTTTGTAATACCAACTTTGAGGTATAAAAGACTCTTCAAGAGCTATTATATCGTCATCATATTTATGACTAATTAATATTTCACAACTCCAATAAATGTTACCATCTTTTAAACGAATGTAGTTTTTATCAATCTGATAACCTTTTAAAGATGTGCATTTATAATTAGGAAATTCAACAATAGGATGACCTTTATAATAGTTTTCTTTACTATAAGGTTTAAAACCTTGCAAATCATACCAAACATCTACAATTCTCCTTATGTTGTTATTAAATTCCTTTATAAACTCTTCGTTAATTTCCAATTTTAACATATTATTTTCAATCTTTTTTATTTGAAAGCAAGGCAGGACTGTTACCTAAAACAACAAGCAATGTCTTAGGTTTCGTACGCGGTTACAAGGTAATCCGTACAGGCGTACAGCAAGCCCCTATCGAGTACTGAAATTCCCCGAATACTTTTTCCTTGACTTTTTTCTCTACTAAAATGTTTTGTCTCCGCTCCTCTTTTTCAAGAGTACTTTTCAATATCAGAAACTAAGAAATTCATTGTTTAATTCAAGAAAATTGTAAAGGTTTTTTGTGTTAGTCCTGTCACTTGCTTTTCATTATTTTAATTCCCTAATATAACAGGTGTTCTACCGTCTGTTATAATAACTTTATTCGAGGTCTTACTGAGCATTTCTATATACTGTTGCATTAGGATTTCTGTATTATTCCACTGCCTGCCAACTCGTCGTTTTCTTTCCACAGATCTGCGTGTTGGTAAGTCACCGCGAAAACACAACATCTGCACAGCTTTTCCACAATTAATGAACATATAATTTATCCTTAATATCGTTAATTTGTTCGCGAATACTGACGTTAGTAAGACTTTCCTTAGTAATTTTTTCAATTGAATGCATAGCGGTCGTGTGGTCTTTTCGTCCAAGTTCTTGGGCAATTTTCGGAAAACTCATTTTCAGTTCACTACGCAGAAGGAACATTGCAATTTGCCTTGGCATGGCGATAAATTTATCCCGTCTGGATGAGCATATATCTTTCACGTCAATATTATAATAGCGCGCCGTCTTATCAATTATTTGTTTGGCGGTTATATGTTGTGGTCTATTGCGTTTAATATCTCCCAAAATTCCTTCAGCCGCTGCTAAATCAGGAGTAAAATTCTGCATTTCCGCGTAAGCAAGCAGTCGATTCAAAGCGCCCTCCAGTTCGCGAATGTTCGTCTTAAAGTTGGTCGCCAGATATTCTACGACATCGGAATCTAGTTCAGTGTTACTGAGTTCAGCTTTTGCCTTAACGATAGCGCAACGAGTTTCATAATCGGGCATCTGAATATCAATCGCCATACCCCATTCAAATCGACTACGCAAACGATCGGTTAGAGTAGGAATGCTTTTTGGCGGTTTATCTGAGCTAATAATGATTTGCTTGTTGTTCTGATGAAGATCGTTAAATGTATGAAAAAATTCGTCCTGAGTTTTTTCTTTCCCGGCGATAAATTGCATATCATCGACAATCAATACATCGACATTGCGATATTTATCGGAAAAACCTTTTTTCTTGAAACGAATAGAATCCAGAAATTCGTTAACAAACGTTTCCGTAGTGATGTAAAGCACGCGCGCCGAAGGTTGTTTTTTAACTATCTCGTTACCAACAGCTTGCATTAAGTGAGTTTTACCAAGTCCAGAACCGCCGTAAAGATAGAGCGGATTATATTTTTCTCCTGGATGTGCGGCGACCGCTTGGCAAGCAGCATAGGCCAAATCGTTACTTGAGCCAACGATGAAGTTGTCAAAGGTGTACCTGGGATTAAGATTACTAGAATGAGATTTCCTCGACGGTAGAATCAGCGGCTTCGCTGGTTCTTTTTGTCCACTTTTATCAACCTCACGATTAACACGCGGTTTTTTATTACTAGATTCGACGTTATAGGAAATAGACGGGGCATTAATGCCTTTATGAGCCAAGGCCTCTAATATTTGCGGATGAAATCGCTTTTCAAGTTGAGTTCTAGCAAAAATATTCGGCGCAATTATAAGAACTTCTTTGTCGGAGATTATTTCCAATTTGGTATTTTTGAACCACGCAGTAAATGACGAAGACGATACAGTTACTTCAATCTCACCTAAAACACCCTGCCAAACCGCATGACTATCCACGAAAATTACTCCCTCAAATCCTGTTAACTATCTTTACTATAGCAAATAAGGGGAGTTTTCCACAAGTATAAACGGAGTAGAAAGGTTACTATTCAAAACAGGGGTGGAGTTTTCCACAATTAAAATTCTCATCTGTTAAAACTGTGGAAAAATATACGTCGATAGTGGAAAAGTCATTGTCGACTTGCAAAAAGTACTGAAAAAATATATACTATTTGTTGATATGCCAAAGCGAACATTTCAACCACACACCCGACACCGTGCAAAGACGCATGGTTTTAGGGCACGAGTTTCTACCAAGGCTGGTAGGCTGGTTTTGAAGCGCCGCCGCCTAAAGGGTCGCGCTAAAATTGCTATTTAATTTTAATAGCTAAAAATTATCCCGTCGATGAAGGCGGGATTTTTTGATATAATTGTAAAATATGTTACAACAATGTAATCGGTTTCATGGTCATGGCAGTCTTAAGTTTGTCTATAAAAATGGACAGGCGGTTCGTTCGTCTATAGCCACGATAAAATACGTAAAAAATCCGTATCGAAGTCATAGCAGGTTTGCGGTTGTTGTTAGTAAAAAAGTCCTAAAATCAGCGGTGCGTCGGAATCGTATACGTCGACGTGTTTATGAAATTATTCGCCTGGAGCTGCCTAATATGAAAAATGATCAAGACGTGGTTGTTATTATATTTTCAGCGGAAGTTTTATCGATGCCACATAAAGACTTGAAGCAGACGATAAAGAATCTTTTCTCTCAAGCTCAACTGTATAAATAGGCGCTTTTTTGCTATAATTAAGACATGAGTTTTTTTGATGAGTTTATTGTTCGACCGATTTTAAATTTGCTAATGGCTATTTATAGTCTGATTCCGGATTTTGGTGTTAGCGTTATTATCTTTACGATCATTGTAAGACTTTTACTTTGGCCGCTAATTAAGAAGCAGCTTCATCAAGCAAAGGCCATGCGTAAAATGCAGCCAGAGCTAGTGAAGATCAAAAAACAGTACGCAAAAAATCCACAAATGCGCAACTTAGCGATGGTGGAGCTTTATAAAAAACACAACGTCAGCGCCTTTGGCTCAATCGGCGTTATGATTATTCAGTTGCCAATTTTGATTGCGATGTATCGAGTGGTGCAGATTTTCGTTTCTAGCCGCGCCGACTTAGGAAAATATGTTTATGATTTTATGAAAAATCTGCCGGTTGCTAATAATTTAGTAAATAATCCAGATCAATTTAATCAGAATTTCCTGGGAATTATAGATTTGACACAACACGCGGTATCAAAGAATGGAATTGTTGTTGGCTTGGTTATTTTGGCGGCAGTCGCGGCATATTTGCAATATTTAACTTCAAAACAATTGTCGCCCCAATCCGACAGTAATCGTAAATTGCGTGACATTTTAGCTGAGGCTGGCGATGGAAAAGAGGCAGATCAGGCAGAAGTAAATGCCATTATGACACGAAAAATGATGAAATTTATGCCAGTAATGATGTTCTTCGTGATTGTATATTTGCCGGCGGCTTTGGCGCTTTATTTGACGACAGCTAGCGCCGTGGGATATCTCCAGAACTATATCATCTTCAAGCAAGACTCTAAAGAAATGCAAGAAATTGCAGATAAAAAATCATCTCAAAAATCTAAAGCATCGACAAAAATCGACAAACGTGTTAAAAAGGCTACAGAGGCAAGGATAACTCGGATCAAGGCTAAGGATTAAGGAGGATTTATGGACCAAATTGAAACGGTTGAATTTGTAAAAAAATATTTAGAGGATTTGCTAACGTTCTTTGACTTGAATCTGGAAGTTTCAGTAAAAATCGAAGATGGAATTGTTGTGGCTTCAATTCCGCATAGCGAGCGAAGTAGTATTTTAATCGGCAGAAATGCGGAAACATTGCGCAGTATTCAGAATCTTTTGTCGACAGCGCTTCATCATAAAGAAGCGTCAACTGTTCGGGTGAATTTGGATATTGCGGACTATAAAAAGCAGCACGCCGAAAAAATTGCCGAAAAGGCGCGCGGTTGGATTGAGGAAGTTCGACGAACTGGCGAGTCAAAGGTAGTGGACTTGAATGCTGCTGATCGCTGGACAGTGCATCACTTGGCTGGTGAATATAGCGATATTGATACGCATTCTGAAGGTGAAGGTCGCGAACGACGTCTGATTATTAGTCAGAAGAGTTCTTAGTGTCTTTAAAGACTATTCTGGAGTACAGAACGTAATTCCAAACGAGGCTGACTACTGTGGCGGCTAGCTTGCTAATTAATAGAGCAAGTGATTTATTTAATCCGAAGTTTATAAATATCGGTGTAATAATAGCAATAATAATTGTCTGAATTACCCATAAACCAAACAATGTAACTGCCGCGAATAAAAGAAATTGTTTTTTCAAGTTTTGGGATGTTGACTTGAAGGTGTATTTTTTATTTGCAAAAAATGAGAACAAAAAGGCAACGAATGTTGATATAAAATTAGCAAACTCTTTTGGGATATTTAAGAAGATTGTTAGGCTAAAAAGTATGCCAAAATCTAGTATTGTATTAGTACTACCAACGATAAGAAATCTTAATTTATCGGCGTGTTTTTTTAATATTTCCTGCATGATACTCCTCTATTAAATATAATGGTCTATTTTTTGTTTCAATAAATATCCGTCCTACATATTCGCCAATTATGCCCAGAGATAATAACTGAACTCCCCCGAGGAATAAGATGACTGCCATTAAGGAAGAATAGCCAGCTCCGGTGGAGACTCCGAACAAAGGGCGAACTAAAAGATAGACTATCCAAACAAAAGCAATAAACGAAACAATGAATCCAAAAATAGTTGCCATGCGTAGCGGTGCGGTAGTAAAGCTGGTAATTCCGTCGATTGCTAAGTTAAGCAGTTTCCGGTAATTCCATTTGGTTTGACCAGCTAACCTGGGGTCGCGATTATAAAATATCTCTTTTTTCTTATAGCCAATCCAGCTGAAAATTGCCTTTGTATTGCGCTGAGATTCACGGAATTTTTGCAAAGCCTCAATGCATCGGCGGTCCAGTAAGCGAAAATCTCCAGTGTCGACCTGAATGGGGATGTTGGTCGATTTCTGCAATATTCTGTAATACCATTGGCTGGTTTTTTTCTTCAGCCAGGTTTCGCCTTGTCGGTTGTTGCGGCGAGCATAAACGTCATCGTAACCATCTTCCCAATACGAAATCATTTCCTGAATTAGCTCTGGCGGGTCTTGTAAATCTGCGTCAATAATCACCAGAGCGTCACTTTTTACGTGGTCAATTCCAGCTACCATGGCAATTTCCTTGCCGAAGTTTCGTGATAGATTTATATAGCTAATTCGAGAATCTTTTTTTGATTGCTCGGCTATGATTGAAAAAGACTTATCGGTGCTGCCGTCGTTTATGAAGAGAAATTCGAATTGATAATTGGGTGTGTTTTTTGTAAATTCGTCCAAGCGCTTAAATAATTGCAGCAAAACGGATTCTTCATTGTAGACAGGAATGAGAAGGGTGATGATTTTCATAGTATTAATATATTATTTTATTCTGAAAAAATGCTTAAATTTCAATAAACCAGTTTGATTTGGTAGCGGCCCATCGTGGATAATATTATGAATATAGTCGACGGAAACCTTACGATTTTTTTGGATATGAAGACGTTTTTTATAAGCTGCCGGTTTGTGAATAATTGATACTAAAGCGCCCTTGAATGCAGGCCAACCGTTGCCGTGGCGAATTGCGCTGGCAAAAATCAACCAATATGTCAGCAAGAATCGTACACCAATATACCAAAATAGTTTACCCGGAACATTTTTAATGAAGACTAACGGCAAGTTTTTAAAAGTATTGTAGACAGCTAATCCGGGAACTTTTTTACTACTAGCGCCGACTTTATGATAAGCGATAGCCTTGGGCGTGAAGCGAACTTTCCAGCCGGCTAATTGTGCTCGGAAGCTTAAATCGACATCCTCATAGTACATGAAGAAATCTTCATCAAACATATCTATATCATCAAAGATTTTTGCACGATAAATAGCCCCGCCGCCAGTCGCACCAAATACTTCTCCAGGCTTAGTTGGCGCGTTTTTTATGGGATCATCACGGTTTCTTGGTCCAGGCAGTCCCCACGTTGTGTAAAAATCTCCAGTTGTGTCAAGAGTTTTGCTATTGCGTCTTTGTAAGATTCCAGTCGCAATTCCGCATTCTAGGTATTTTGATAATTGATAAACGAGAGCTTCACACCAGTTTTTATCAGCTATCGCATCCGGATTAAGCACTCCAATATATTCAAAGTTGTTTTTTAGGGCGTAGATTAATCCTGTATTAATTCCTCCCGCGAATCCTAGATTGTCTGAGTTTTTGAGCAAAATAATCTTTTCTTTTTTATGCGACGATATATATTCTTCAAATACGGTAACAGAATTGTCGCTACTATTGTTATCTACTATAACAATAGTAGGTTTTAAGGTTTGTTTTATTAATGAATCAACACACTCTATGGCGTCGTCGGATCCGTTCCAATTAAGAACTATAATTGCAAGTCTATTCATAATACATTAACTATTATATACTAGTATAGTGATGTGGAAGTCTTTAAATTTCTTAGATCGTCGAAATATTATACTATTGAGAGAACTTATTGTAACTGATTTTAAACTTAGATATCAGGGTTCGGTTTTAGGTTACGTATGGAGCGTATTAAAACCGTTATTCTTGTTTGCTATTTTATATGTAGTTTTTGTTCACATACTACGCTTAGATAGAGGAATACCGCATTTTCCTGTGACTATGTTATTAGGTATTGTTTTATGGTCGTTTTTTACAGAGGCAACAAGCAATGGGCTGGGGTCTATAGTAAATAGAGGAGATTTAATCAGAAAATTAAATTTTCCAAAATATATAATTGTAATTTCAGGAACGGTTTCGTCATTGATTAATTTATTTATTAATCTTGGTGTAGTTTTAATATTTATTCTACTGAATGGCGTAAGTCTTTCTTGGACTGCATTATTAATAGTGCCGCTTATTATTGAACTATACATATTTTCATTAGGTATAGCTTTATTGCTGTCTGTATTTAATGTAAAGTATCGTGATACTAGTTATATATGGGAAATATTTTTACAGGCAGCTTTTTATGCAGCCCCAATTATTTATCCAATACAGATGGCCTTGGAGCGTAGTCGTGTAGCTGCAGAATTATTATTTATGAACCCAGTTACACAGATAATCCAAGATGCAAGGTATGCTTTGATAAATCAAGACGGGTCAATTATTAGATCTACCGATTTAATACATGACTGGCGTATTATTTTTCCATGGATAGTAATTATTGTTACGGTAATACTGGGAATTTATTGTTTTTCTAAGAGATCACGATATTTTGCGGAGGATATTTAATAATGGCAAAAAATAATGCGGTTGAAATTGTTAACGTAACCAAGACATTTAAAATTCCAATTGAAGCAGTAACAATGCTAAAACAGAAAGTAGTAGGATTTTTACTGAGAAAAAAAGGATATAGAGATTTTACGCCGTTAAAAGAAATATCTTTTAATGTAAAGGAAGGTGATTTCTTTGGAATAGTTGGAAAAAATGGATCTGGTAAAAGTACCTTATTAAAATTAATAGCGGGTATTTATACACCCAATGAAGGCAGCATTCGCACGAAGGGAAAGCTTGTTCCGTTTATAGAGCTTGGTGTTGGTTTTAATCCTGAGCTGTCCGGTAGAGATAATGTATATCTAAATGGTGCTTTGTTGGGATTCAGTCGAAAAGAAGTTGACTCTATGTATGATGAAATTGTCGAATTTGCTGAGATGCGTGATTTCATGGAGGAAAAGTTGAAGAATTATTCGAGCGGTATGCAAGTACGCCTAGCGTTTTCGATTGCTATAAAAGCTAAAGGCGATATTTTAATGCTTGATGAAGTTTTGGCGGTTGGAGATGAAGCTTTTCAGAAAAAATGTTATGCATATTTTGATAAGTTAAAACGCGAAAAAAAGACCGTAATACTTGTAACTCATGATATGGGAGCTGTGGAACGTTTTTGTAATAAGGCTGTATTACTTGAGGATGGTAAAATAAAGATGCAAGGTAGACCTCATATGGTTGCTGCTGCGTATAGTATTAGCAATGAACTAGAGCATGCTAAGACGCATAAATTTGACCGGACGTCTGCACCTTTTGATGTAAGCATATATAATAGTAAGGGTATCGAAAGTAGTTCTTTTGAATATAATGAATCTATTACCATAAAGCTATCCTGGAAACAAAAGGGTGTTAAGAATGTTGGAGTTGCTATATTCAGAGAAAATGGAGAATATGTATTTGGTCCTAATACATATCAAGATAAATATAGTATTAAGCATGAGAATAGAGCAGAATATATAGTCAAACTAAATCTTAACGAGGGCGATTATTTTATAAAAGCTGGATTAACTGGAGCAAGAGACATAGATACAATATCTTTTATAGAAGAGGGGCCTCATTTTTCAGTTCAGCGAGATTACGATGGTGGTCGTTGGGGTGGTGTAACCAAGTTAGATCATAAATGGAAGTAAATATGCTACAGAACCTTAAAAATAAGATAAAAGGCAAAAAGTCTATTTATACATTCTTATTGACATTACTGTATCCGTATAGGAAATATCTCGATTTAAGGCAGAGAAAAATATACGAAGCATGGAATCGTAAAAATGAAAATATTGTTAATAATGAGAAAATGCGAAATAACCCGCTCATATCTATTGTCGTTCCTACGTATAATACGCCGATAGAATATTTAAGAGATATGATACAGTCAGTAGAGAATCAATCATATACGAACTGGGAACTGATTATTGTAGACGATGCATCCCCTAATAGTGATGTAAGGGATGAAATAAGCAACATATCGAAAGATAATATAAAAATAAAGAGTTTTTTTCTTAAAAAAAATCGGCATATTGCTGGGGCAACAAATTATGGTATTGAGAAAGCCAGGGGTGAATATATAGGACTATTAGACCATGATGACGTATTACATAAAGACGCCTTGTTGTATGTTGTAGAGAAAATAAACGAGGTATCAGGCGTAAAATTCTTATATACAGATGAGATCAAGCTCGACGAAAACGGAAGACAGTATCAACCATTCTTTAAACCTGATTGGAATGGTGATTTTTTACGTTCCATAAATTATATTACACACTTTGCAGTAATACAAAGAGAGCTCTTAATAAAGTTAAAGTGTGAGGATGGTAATTATAATGGAACTCAGGATTGGGAATTATTTTTAAGAATAACGAGAAATTTGCAACCAAATCATATTGTGCATATTCCGAAAATATTATATTATTGGCGTGTTCATAAAAATTCTACAGCAATGGACTTGGATGCTAAGCCATATGTTATTGAGGCTCAAAAGAAAGCCTTAGAAGATGACGTTAGGTTGCGTAAGGTGAAAGCTAGAGTAATTCGAGATCCAATGTATGGCGCACAGTGGCATTTACAGTATTGTACACATAAAGGCATTAGTCTAAGTAATGTACTATTTGATAATACAAAAAATATTGGCGATGTTTTAGATAAAGAGCCTTCTGACGTAGTAATATTTTCGGAAAAACCAATAAATTGCATAAATTTTAGAGATGCAATGGGTGATGTCTTAAGGCAAGATATTGGCGCTGTAATTCCAAAGATAATGGACGAAGAGCAAGTAATAAATAACCTCATATCTATTTTAGATAAGAGGATAGTAGAATGTATACATATGTTAAATAGACGATCGTTTACTAGGCATATTTATTTAACATCTAAATATAATCTTGGTGAAGCGTACGCTCCTATTATATTTGTAGAGAGAAAAAAGCTTAATCTAATCGACAGATCGACAAGAATGGATAGTGAATCTATAACGGCGGCGCTTTGCAGCAAAGAGATGAGAACGTTATATAACCCATATATAATAATAGGAGAAAAAAGATGATTCGAAGAATTAATAATCTTATAAAGAAGAGTACTCTTATAATTAAAGACGATGGTGCTTTGCGCTTTGCCAAACGTGCAGCAAAATATGCGTATTATAAGAAGTTTCCTGATAGAAAAAATAAAGAATACAAAGATATATTATTTATCAATGGTTGTACGCTACCTCATCCAGAAAGATATCGTGTCGCTCATCAAATTGAGCAGTTAATATCTCAAGGATTAACAGCTGATAGCGTTTTTTACGACAGGTTATCATTAGATCAATTAAAATATTATCGTGGATTTGTATTTTTTAGGTGTCCAATAACTGATACGGTACGTAATTTTATTAAACAAGCTAATTATTTTAATAAAACGTGCTTTTTTGATATAGATGATTTGGTAATTGACCAAAAATATACCGACTCAATTGAGTATGTTCAAAAAATGAGCGATGAAGATAAACGTCTATATAATGACGGTGTCAATAGGATGCGTGAGACTCTAACTTTATGTAGTCATGCGATCACAACAACAACTCAACTACAAGAAGAGCTACAAAAATATATTAAGGGTCAAGTGTTAATAAATCGTAACGTGGCTTCTGATGAAATGATTAGTAAATCTAATGCAGCTGTTAAGGCGGTAAATAAAGACGAAGACAAGGTTATTATTGGGTATTTTAGTGGTAGTATTACCCATAATGAAGATTTCGATCTTGTAATACCGAGTCTCATAAAAATATTTGATAAATATCCACATGTATACCTCAAGATAGCTGGCATTCTTGATGTACCTGATATACTTGAGCCGTATAAGGATAGAATTATTACATCAGGATTTGTTGATTGGCGTGAACTACCAATGGTCATGGCTGAATGTAGTATAGCTTTAGCTCCTCTTGTTGATACGATATTCAATCGAGCTAAGTCAGAGAATAAATGGATTGAAGCTGCGCTCGTAAAAGTTCCTATTATAGCTAGCGAAATTGGTGCTTTTTCAGAAAAAGTTGAAGATGGTTCTACGGGAATATTGGTAAAAAATACTGACAAAGAATGGTTTAAGGCTATGGATTTGCTTGTGTCAGACAAAAGCCTACGTGATTCTATTTCTAATATGGCTTATAATGAGGTGACTCGTAATTGTTCTACGGTATATACTGGATATAATATAGCATCATTTATCCGAGAACGGTTGGCTAGAAATATAGGTTTCGTTTTACCATCAACAGATATATCAGGAGGAGTAATTGTAGCTTTGAAGCATGCGGATGTATTACGCTCTCATGGATGGGATGTAACTTTGATTGATGCTGTCAGTAAACATAATTTGAAAATAGCTAAGAAGAGTTATAAATATAGATATGAGCTACCAGGTTTTAATATTATTATTGCTCATAAGACAAAAATTAAAGCATTTTTTAATACACAAGTGGCTACTTTATGGTCGACCGTTGACATAATTAAAAAACAGGCAAACGTTCATAATCGACTGTATTTTGTGCAGAATTTTGAAACAGATTTTTATGAGCCAGGAACTGGAGAACCACGATTTTTAGCAAATGCATCTTATTGTGATCAATCTGGAGTACAATATATAACTATGTCTTTATGGTGTCAGCGGTGGCTAAAAGATATTTTTCATAAGGAATCTAGATATGTTTCTAACGGCATCGATATAAGTTTATATCCATATCGTGAGCGTGATTTTACCGGAAAAATAAAAATATTAGTTGAGGGCGATAGCAAAAGCGAATACAAAAATACAGATGAGGCTTTTCGTATTATTAATAAACTTGATCCTGAAAAGTTTGAAATATCTTATTTATCATACCGTAAAGAACCAAAAGACTGGTATAGAGTTGATAAGTTTTATAATAGAATACCTCCAGAAAAAGTTGGAGAAGTATATGCTAGCTGTGATATCTTAATAAAAACAAGTATTCTTGAGAGTTTTTCATATCCACCTCTTGAAATGATGGCTACGGGCGGCGTATCTGTAGTGGTTCCAAATGGAGGAAATGTTGAATATCTAAAGGATGGATATAATTGTCTATTCTATAAACAGGGTGATATTGAAGAGGGAGTTGCTGCAGTTAAAAAGATAATAGATGATAAAGAATTGCGCGATAAGCTTATAAAAAATGGGCTTAAAACAGCTCGAGATTATCAATGGAGTAATCTCGAGCAACAGATAATAGATATATATAGTTAATAAGTATATATTATTTTTCGACAAGTTTTATTCTGACAGCTTCTATATGTGACCCAGGTTTATCTCCCGCTATTTCACCATTCTTTTTCCATTCTTGCCATCCAATCCAGGATAAGTGAACTTGGTAATATACATCATATACACTAGAGTCATTTTCATCCAGAGATAATTTTATGCCGTTCAGAGGTTTGGTTTGACCTGTCGTTCCGCAGATTTGTTTGTCGGATGTCATTGGAGCTGTCGTAGACCAAGGATCATTCGATGATTTTGATGAGCAATATAATTTGATAGTACTTCCATCTGACTGGTAGATAGACTTAGATATACGTATCGCTTCTACTGAAAGTGATCTTCCTGTGGTGCCAGAGATTGAATTTTGACCAACGTCTTTGGTCCAACCTACGTAGCTTATATGAGTAGCATAGTTAAGTTCGTAAATATCTGGAATTGGGGTGTTGCCTGGGTTGTAAAATGCTCCGCCAGGTAAGGCTAGAGAGTTCTTCGGAGATACACGAATCTGTATAGCTTCTATATATCTAGATGCGCCCGTAGATCCGGCTGGCATGCCATTTTTAGCCCAACCCATCCAACCTGCATGCTGTGAGTATACTCTATACCAAATGTCATATTTTTTTGCCAATTCTCCGGTCAACATGAAGCGAATTGCTTCGATTGATTTAAATTGACCCGTTGTGCCTGATATCTCATTGGTGTTTTTCCATTCTTGCCACCCAATCCAAGAAACGTGAGAGGAATATTGTAAACTTCCGGCTACCCCAGTTTTATTGGTTACAGAAGCCTTAATTGCTTCAATTGGATGATTCTGACCCACTGTGCCGCTAATCATTTCATCAGTGACGGCTGGCTGCCATCCAACCATGCCTACATGAGAACTGATAGAGACAGATAGTGGTGCGGGATCTTCTTTCGAACTAATATCTCTGAATGGTTGTCCTGATTCTTCTGGACCGTTGGAGCCTTTATTAACGAGTCTGATTTCTATAGCCTCTATATTATTTCCTTGACCACCAGTTACACCAGCTGGCATGCCATTTTTAGCCCAACCCATCCAACCAACGTAGCTCACGTGAACTCGGTAATAGATGTCATATTTAGAAGCTAATGATCCTGTTGGCTGTATTTTGATTGCCTGAATAGGGCGATTAAGTTCTGTCGTTCCTGACTGCATGCCGCCGTAAACAGTTGGCTGCCATCCACGCTCCTCGCTGTATGAAGAATATGTAACGTCGCCATCTATGCTGAAAGCTTGCATGGATTTACTTTGACCGGTAAAGCCTGTTATACCTTTGTTGTGTACTAGTCCTGTCCATCCGTAATAACCTATGTGTGATTTAAAACTAATTAACGGAGTGCTATATTGTGTTGATCCGAACCAGTCGCTCCATACTCTCCAAAAGTTTCGGTTGCCGTAAGAACTACACCCATCACCTAAGCCGTACATATTGTTTAATGCGGCTTGATTTGGTTGATACGGTGTATATGTATATAAAGCAGCGGTTGCTTTACTGGATATATATACATTACCAGCACCGCACCCTTTTTGGACTACATTCCATAATATGGAGTTGGTAGTAAAAGGTTTTTTGTAGGTCCACCACGGTTTTTCCATATTATCAATATACCAACGCATAAGCTGAGCTCCGGATTCAACCTGCATAGAGAATCCTGCATAATTACGGTCACAGCTAGCGCTACCACCGGGACCGCTATCTGGACAGTGAGACCCCATGGCATATGTATATTGACTTTGTAATGGCCAATTATCGGTTGTCAGCGGTCCGGCTGATTCAGTTGCAATTTTAACTAATATCACTTTTGGGCTTAAATTGTTACGTTTTGCGGCATCATAAATTATTTGTGCAGCGCTAATGGCCTCTGAGGGAATTGAGCCACTAAAATTATTAGCAGGAATGTAATCTCCTGGAGTGTATTTAGGAACTTCATAATAATCCTTGAGACAAACGTAAGGCGGTCCAGCCCATCCGCGAGAGGCTGCATATTGAGCATGAGTAATATCTCCTCTTCCTCTTTCTGTAGCGCGACCGGTTCCATATGTATCGCAATTTGGGTTTATATTATTAAGAAACGTTTGTATGTCGGCGACAGTCATGTCATTAGAGTTGGTAAAAACAAAATCGTCAACAATATTTCCTGCACGCCAATCATTGGCGGTTACTGCTTCTGACCTATTGGTAAAAAATAGCAGGCCGCAAAGACTAATTATGGTGACAATAGCTATAGATGTAAAAAATTTATTCTTTGTCATTAAAATTCCTTCACTATAGTTTTAGTTATAGGTTTACCGTTTAATGGTGTTACTGATATAGATATATTCCATTGACCATTTCCTACGGATGATATAGGAACCGAAAATCCAGCACAAGTAGAATATTCTGGCTGATAGATAATAGGGGCTTCTTGAGTATTTTTCTTGCCGTTAGAAGTTATCGTTAGGGAACATTTACCTTGAGAATAGCCATGTTCCTTTAATTTTATGATGATAACTGCGTTGTCACCGTCTTTATTAGTTGAAAGTTCTATTGACGAGTTGTCTGTCGGAACTGGAGCGGGTTTACTTTTTTCTACAGAATTATCACTATCATCTTTTGGCGTATTTAAGAAGGTTTCTTTATTGTTTTGATTAGTATCCTTTTCAGATTTTTTTTCTTCAACAGTAGGTTCTTTGCTTATGTTAGGTGTAGTATTTTGTGAAAAGATTGAAATAATGCCAAACTTATCAAGAGCAAAAATACTCAGGCAAATCACAGCGATGATTATTATGATCGTTGCTAATATTTGTTTTTTTGAGAGTCTTTTCTTTGTAATTTTCATATTTATGCTATTTTAACACAAATAAGCATAACCGACAAATAAATTTATTTATATGTCCACACTGTCTCAAAAATATAGAAACTAAGTATTAAGGCTAATCCAAAGAACATA
>ERZ651108.550-NODE-550-length-18162-cov-10.252554_pt1 | contig 18162 bp, 17 predicted proteins | sample MGYA00512173_ERZ651108 | MGnify/ENA metagenome assembly ERZ651108 | reverse complement strand
CCGAAGTGCGCAGCCATGCCGCCGATTCGCACTTGGGACACGTCTTCGCCGACGGCCCCAAAGACAAAGGCGGCCTGCGCTATTGCATCAACGGCGCAAGTTTGAAATTCATTCCTTTGGAAGAAATGGACGCTGCCGGCTACGGCGCATTGAAAGACAAAGTGAAATAACGGATTGAATCGAAAAAGGCCGTCTGAAAAAGATTTCAGACGGCCTTTTTGATTTGTCGGATGTAGAGGGTTGGTTTCTTATCTATCAAAAAATCTCAATAACTAAGAAAGTGCACCCTACAAAAGCCTTTTAAATTCGTTTTGCCAACTCTTCGGCTTTGCCCACATACAACGCAGGGGTCAGCTCAAGCAATTTGGCTTTGGCTTCTGCCGGAATTTCCAACGACTCGATAAAGAGTTTCAACACTTCAGGCGTAATGCCGTCTTTACCGCGTGTCAGGTCTTTCAGCTTCTCGTAAGGATTGGCTACGCCGTAACGACGCATTACGGTTTGAATCGGCTCGGCCAACAGCTCCCAAGTAGCGTCCAAATCGGCAGCAAGGGCGGCAGGATTTGGCTCAAGCTTGTTCAGACCGCGCAGATGGGCGGCAAAGCCCAATACGGTATAGCCCACGCCTACGCCCATATTGCGCAATACGGTGCTGTCGGTCAGGTCGCGCTGCCAACGGGAAATCGGCAGTTTTTCAGACAAAAAGCCCAATACGGCATTGGCCATACCGAGGTTGCCTTCGGAGTTTTCAAAGTCGATTGGGTTGACTTTGTGCGGCATGGTGGAAGAACCGACTTCGCCTGCTTTGACTTTTTGTTTGAAGTAACCCAAAGAAATATAGCCCCAAACATCGCGGTTGAAGTCGATCAGAATCGTGTTGACACGGCTGATGGCTTGGAAGAATTCCGCCATATAGTCGTGCGGCTCGATTTGAATGGTGTAGGGGTTGAAGGTCAGACCGAGGCTGATTTCGACGAAGTTGCGACAATGGGTTTCCCAATCCACATCGGGATAAGCGACCATATGGGCATTGTAGTTGCCGACTGCGCCATTGATTTTGCCGAGGAACTCTTGCGCTTGCAGGTTTTTAAACTGACGTTGCAGGCGGTACACGACATTGGCGATTTCTTTACCCAGTGTGCTTGGTGTAGCAGGCTGGCCATGCGTGCGGCTCATCATAGGGACGGCAGCCAACTCATGCGCCATGCCGGTCAGTTTTTCGATGATTTCGGCCAGTTTCGGCAGCAAAACAGTCTCACGCGCTTCTTGCAGCATTAAAGCGTGGGACAGGTTGTTGATGTCTTCGCTGGTGCAGGCAAAGTGGATGAACTCGCTGGCAGCAGCCACTTCAGGCACGCCGGAGAAGCGTTCTTTAAGCCAATATTCGATGGCTTTGACGTCGTGATTGGTGGTCGCCTCAATGGCTTTGACGGCGGCGGCATCTTCAAGCGAGAAGTTTTCGATCACTTTGTCGATTTCGGCAAGCGTAAAATCGCTGAAAGCAGGAACTTCTGCAATCTTAGGCTCGGCGGCAAGGGCTTTGAGCCAGTTTAATTCAACTTTGACACGCGCACGCATCAGGCCGTATTCGGAGAAAATCGGACGCAATGCTTCAACGGATTTGGCATAGCGGCCATCTAATGGGGAAAGTGCAGCGATAGGGTTAATCATGTCGGATCTTCCTATGGGATGAAAACCAAATTGTTTGCAATTATACATGATTTTACACTTCAAGGCCGTCTGAAAAGCAGGTTTCAGACGGCCTTTTCAGCGTATTTTTCATAAAATTCTTTTCAGAGGTTCAACTTTGCAAATTCGATTTACGATATATGCCATCTTCACGGATAATATCGGCTGACTTTCTGTAAATAATGAGGTTTTATGAATATCAAACGTTTTTCCCTAGCTGCAACCGTATTTGCGGCTTTGATGTTGAGTGCCTGTGAAACAACCACCACATCGAGCGGCGGTGGCAGCTGGACCAACATCGGCACCATCTCTGAAGGCAATATCAAAGTGGCCATTGATAAAAGCAGCATTAAAAGAAATGGTGCACTGGTTACTTTCCGCGATAAAAAAACCGTTTCAAAACTGAAAGAGGAACGTTTCGTCAACACGCCTGCCTATAAAACGGCCATCGGCAGCTGGGAAATTCATTGCTCAAACAAAACCTATCGCCTGGCAGCGCTGCAACTGATGGACGAACACGGCCGGGTGATTTCCAACCAAAGCTATACGCCGACCAGCATCCGCCCAATGAGCGTCATGAGCGGCACGATTACTGAAAAACAATACGAAACCGTGTGCGGACATAAGCTTTAATCCACACTTATTCACAAAGTTATCCACAGTTTAAATATTTAAAAGGCCGTCTGAATGCTTTGAATATCAAGTTTCAGACGGCCTTTTTATGTTTTGATGGAAATTTATCTTCAAATTTATCCACAAAATTTGTTTATTCAAAAATAATTTATTACAGCGATTCATTTACGCTCAAAATTTGCTTCACTTTTTGCCAGAGTATTTCACAAAATACTGCTTTCTACTCTATTTACTGACTTACTATCTGCTTAATCGATCTGTATTTACAGACTGCTATGTATCAAACTGGATCTGCACTAAATGCTTTTCACACAGGTATTCCAATCTTTTGGAAAAAATTTACTTCTCCAAATGAATACTTTTTCTTTGATGATACAACCCTTCTTTAACGCAGCCTTGCTCCTGTTTCTCCATCAATAATCTGGCTGGGCGTTTTCTGCTTACCTATCAATCCGCCTACAACCCAGACTTTCCTGCCAAACTGTCTTCTGACTTCCCTTTCCGTTTTGCATGCCCGTTTTCCTGCACGATTGCATGAAGTAGAGACTAAAGGCATTTCCAAAACCTGACACAAACGCCTTGCACCTGCATGCGCCGGAACCCTGACAGCCAATTTACTGCGTCTTTTTCCCCGCAATGAGGGCAATACTTTTTTGCCGGCCGGCAATAAAAAAGTTTTCGGAGCCGGCCATGCTTCATGCAGCATGGTTTGGATATTTTCAGACGGCCTTTGCAGCAAAGGTTGCAACTGTTCCAAGCTATGGCCAATGACAATCATACCTTTGTGTTGCGGTCGTTTTTTCAGATGAATCAGTTGATTGAGTGCTTTGGGCAAAGTAGGGATACAGCCCAAGCCATAGCAAGACTCGGTAGGATAGGCGACCAAACCGCCTTTTTTAAGATGCGCCTGCAGCTTGTGTTGGGCTGCAGCCGATAAAATTCTGGGGAACATCATCATATACCAAGGCCGTCTGAAACTGCGATTGTCGGACAATCTGTGTTCAGACGGCCTATTTCTATTCATTATTAACGGTTGATGGCTTTATCGGCAATGTCTTTACGGTATTGCATACCGTAAAAACGGATGGTTTCCAATGCCTCATAAGCCTTGCTTTTAGCTTGTGCAACATCATCGCCCAAACCGACTACACACAACACACGGCCGCCGTTGGTTACCACTTCACCTTTTTCATTCGTTGCAGTACCGGCATGGAAAACTTTACCGATTTGATTGGCCTTATCCAAGCCGGAAATCACATCGCCTTTTTTCGGAGAGTCAGGATAATTTTGTGCAGCCAACACCACGCCTACTGCAGTCTGCGGATTCCATTCGGCAGTGACACTATCCAGTTTGCCATCGATTGCCGCTTCAACCAAGTCCACCAAATCACTATCCAAACGGCTCATAATCGGCTGGGTTTCAGGATCGCCGAAACGGCAGTTGAATTCGATGGTATAAGGCGCACCGGTTTTATCAATCATCAAGCCCGCATATAAAAAGCCGGTAAATTCATAACCTTCTACTTTCATACCGGCCACAGTCGGCAAAATAATTTCATTCATCGCGCGCTCGTACACATCAGGCGTTACCACCGGAGCAGGGCTGTATGCGCCCATACCGCCGGTATTAGGGCCTTTGTCGTCATCCAACAGGCGTTTATGGTCTTGACTGGTTGCCATCGGCAAAACATGATTGCCGTCCACCATAACGATAAAGCTTGCTTCCTCGCCTTGCAGGAAATCTTCAATCACGACGCGCGCGCCTGCATTGCCCATTTTATTGCCCAACAACATATCGTCGATAGCGGCATGGGCTTCATCCAAAGTCATAGCGACAATCACGCCTTTACCGGCAGCCAAACCATCCGCCTTAATAACAATCGGCGCACCTTTTTGGTTGCAGTAATCATGTGCCGCATCGGCATTTTCAAAAGTTTGGTATTGCGCGGTTGGAATCTTATATTTTGCCATAAATGCTTTAGCAAAATCCTTTGAGCTCTCCAGCTGGGCCGCGTATTGAGTCGGGCCAAAAATCTTCAATCCGGCAGCACGGAAGTCATTGACCACACCTGCAGCCAAAGGCGCTTCAGGGCCGACTACAGTAAAGGCAATATTTTCATTACGGCAAAAATCAATCAAATCTTGATGCGCCGTTAATGCGATATTCTGAAGTTTAGGTTCAATTGCCGTTCCGGCATTACCAGGTGCAACAAAGACAGTTTCTACTTTAGACGACTGCGCCAATTTCCAAGCCAGTGCGTGTTCACGTCCACCATTACCAATAACGAGCAATTTCATACCATCTCCTTGAAGAATAGATGTTGTCAATTAAATTCAATCGATGGAATTATTGTTCCATCTTGTATAGCTGTTTCAAATTAAGAATAATATTGCACCAAGACAACCATACTCTAATTTCAAACAACGAAAGGAAAATCATGCAAAAGCGTATTGACGAAATTCAAAGCAAATACCGCGAATGGTGCGAATTACTGCCGCAACTGGAGGCAGATATCGCCCGCTGGAAACATGCTGCAAGCCTCATGCAGGACATGGATGAATTCTATACCAACGAATACCAAACGTGTCATCAAGCCATTGAAGAAGGTGCAGATGTTGATTTGCGTACACAGGGCGAATACAGCATTATGAGCGAAGATGCCCTATGGAACGCACTGGGAGAATTTCATCAACTGGCTTGGGAACACTTGCGCTCAAGCGTAAATGCTTTAGACAGATACCAAGGCTAAAACATCAAAGGCCGTCTGAAACTTTTGATTGATCAAATATGTTCAGACGACCTTTTATTCAAACGGCTTCTCAGTATTTACTTCAATTTGGCGCGTATTTTTCCAGGCGGCAATACAGGCTTCATAATCGGCCAACGCTATTTTTACTGTCAACTTACAATCCAGCTGCAAATCCTGTTCCACAATATCGGCCTGATATTGTTTGGCAATCCGTATCGCCTCATTCAAAACTGGATATTCACATTTCAACCAAACCGTTTTTTCAACATTCTTTTCAACAACTTCAGCTATCGCCAGTGCCTGAGCCGTTGATTCCTTATAGGCATGAATCAAACCGGGAACACCCAATAGCGTACCGCCAAAATAACGCACAACCACAACCAATACATCCGTTACGCCGACAGAATCAATCTGCCCCAGAATAGGGCGGCCAGCGCTCCCGGACGGTTCTCCATCATCATTTGCGCGAAACTGCATTCCATCCACACCCAATCGGTAGGCGTAACACCAATGTCGTGCTTTGTGGTGCTCTTCCTTTAATGGGTCGAGATATTTCTTCACATCAGCTAACGTGCGGATCGGATAGGCATATGCGATGAAGCGGCTGCCTTTATCTTTAAATTCAGCCTGTGTCGGTGTGGTAATGGTTTTATAGGTCGTAATCATGCCAAAATATTTTCAGACGGCCTTTGTTATAAAAGGCCGTCTGAACGTTTCACGTGAAACATTAGTTTTTCAGTGCTTCAGTCAGTTGAGGCACAACTTCAAACAAATCACCAACCAAGCCGTAGTCTGCTACATTGAAAATAGGCGCATCAGCATCTTTGTTGATGGCAACAATTACTTTACTGTCTTGCATACCGGCAACGTGTTGGATAGCACCGGAAATACCGATAGCGAAGTACAGTTGCGGCGCAACCACTTTACCGGTTTGACCCACTTGGGCATCGTTTGGCGCATACCCAGCATCCACTGCCGCACGGGACGCACCAATCGCCGCACCCAAAACATCTGCCAAAGGAGTCAACACTTCATTAAATTTTTCAGCACTGCCCAATGCACGGCCACCGGAAACAATCACTTTTGCCTGAGTCAATTCAGGGCGGTCAGACTGAGAAAGTTGACGGTTTACGAAACGGCTCAGGTTTTGAGCAGGTGTTGCCTCAACATTGACCACTTCTGCATTACCGCCTTGTCCGGCAGCATCAAATGCTGTCGCACGGAAAGTCAGCACCAGTTTTTCAGAATCGGATTGAACAGTTTCAAACGCATTACCGGCATAAATCGGACGGACAAATGTCGAGTTATCCACAACTTCGGTTAAATCCGAAACTTGTGGTACATCCAACAAGGCAGCGACCCGGGGCAGAAGATTTTTACCAAACGCAGTTGCAGTCGCAGCCACATAGCGGTAATCCGCAGCCAGTTTAACAACCAAAGGCGCCAATTCTTCTGCCAAACCTTCAGCGTAATAGGGCGCATCGGCTACCAAAACTTTCGCTACGCCTGCAACCTGTTTCGCCTCTTCAACCACCGCAGCAGCATTACTGCCGGCAACCAATAAATCTACATTACCCAATTTAGCGGCAGCCGTTACCGCATGCAAAGTGGCAGGATTCAAATGTTGGTTATTATGTTCCGCAATAATCAATACGCTCATTTCATACTCCTTAGATCACTTTGGCTTCGTTTTTCAGCTTTTCAACCAACTCGGCAACATCAGCCACTTTCACACCGGCTTGACGTGCTTTAGGTTCAGCAAATTTCACGGTATTTAAACGCAGAGAAATATCCACAGCCAAATCGGCAGGACTTAATTTTTCCAAAGGCTTTTTCTTTGCCGCCATGATATTAGGAAGTTTGACAAAGCGTGGTTCGTTCAAACGCAAATCCGCACTGATCACCGCAGGCAACTTCAACGCAACAGTTTCTTCGCCGCCGTCAATTTCACGGGTTACCAATGCTTCTTCGCCTTCAATTTGCACTTTTGATGCAAAAGTACCTTGAGCCGCATTCAACAACGCAGCCAGCATTTGGGCAACTTGGTTGGCGTCATCGTCAATTGCCTGTTTGCCCAGCAGTAAAATTTGCGGATTTTCTTTATCCGCAACAGCTTTCAGTAATTTTGCGACAGCCAAAGGCTCCAACTTCGCATCAGTCTCAACATGAACCGCACGGTCGGCACCCATCGCCAAAGCAGTACGCAACGTCTCTTCGCATTTTTTCTCGCCAAGAGAAACAGCAACAATCTCGCTTACTTTTCCGGCTTCTTTCAAACGGACAGCTTCTTCTACCGCGATTTCATCAAACGGGTTCATCGACATTTTGACATTACCGATATCCACATCGGAACCATCGGCTTTCACACGAACTTTGACGTTGTAGTCCACTACGCGCTTTACTGCGACCAGTGCTTTCATTCAATTCTCCTAAAAAGAATGCCCATCAAATCAAGCATACTGCTTTTGATACATTCTTTATATAAAATCCAATTCGGTTTTCACCAACATGACAAAACCAAATTTGTATAAATCTTGGCAAATAGAGCGGAATTATATCATTTCTAAAGCATTTACTCAGAAAATAAATCCAACTCCCCAGCAATTATTTACCGTATGCTGCAACACAATCCATCAAGGTTTGATAAACCTCGTCAACATTGGGAATTTGAGCAATACCGCCTAAATTTTTTGCATAAGCCGAAACTTGAACGCCGGTCTTGGCCGGATCTGTATCTGTATAAATTCCTATAACAGGCTTTTCCAACGCATTGGCAAGATGCAGCAACCCGGTATCTACGCCAACAATACCCTCTGCGTTTTTTAATAAAAATGCGGCCTGTAATAAATTCATCTTGTCGCAGACGAAAGCAAACGGTAAACCGCTTGCAATCTGTTCGGCTCGCATTTTTTCGGTTTTATTTCCCCACGGCAGATATACATTGCATTGTTGCTCTTCATTCAACTTTTTCAATAATGCACGCCAGTTTTCTACCGGCCATAATTTACTGTCGCGACTGGTTGCATGCAAAGCAACATAATAAGGGGATTGCACATTTTTCAGACGGCCTGATTCAGGAACCGACAAACCAAATACCTGCGTTTCAGGCATTGTATAACCAAATACTTGGGCGAATAATTCACGGTTTCGCCAAACCGCATTTTTACCTTTCGGTACGGCAAACGTTTTACTGTACGCAAGGGCAGCCAAACTTTCACGCGCGCTGTGTTTATCCAAACCGTAAATAGGGGATTTCGCCATTTTGGCAAAGCATGCGCTTTTAATCAGTCCTTGACTATCTAAAACAAAATCAAAAGATTCAGCCTGTAAATCCGTTTTCAGACGGCCTATTTCACGCCACGTTTCAGCCTGAAAAAGGTGCTTGCGCCATTGCCGCCATTTCATTACATGAACTTTTTTGACAAAAGGATGTAAGCGCGCAATATCTGCAAACCCTACCTCACACAGCCAATGGAGCTCTACCTCAGGACATTGTCGCGCCAAATCTTCAACTGCGGGCAACGTATGAATTAAATCGCCCATACTGGACAAGCGGACAAGTAAAATCTTCATATTTTGGAAAATGTTTCACGTGAAACAACAGAATTTCAAATATAATTTATTGATTATTAATGTATTCTTTTATTTTTTCAGCGTTTTCTAAAATAACTGCCCCGGCAGAATGCATTTCACACCATGCAGATTCAACCGTTTCTGGAGCAATGCCGCGACAAGCCGCCTGATTGACGATGACTTTCCAAGCCCCGCCTTTAAGCAATTGTAAAACCGTTGTCTTCACACAATAATCCGTTGCCAAACCGCCGACAATAACTGTATCTGCATTTTGACAGCGCAACCATTCGATCAAACCTGTACTGAGCTTTTCCTCAATATCGTGAAAACATGCGCCGTAAGGATGCAACTCAGGATCAACGCCTTTCCAAACGCAATAATCGTATTCTTTGGCTGAAGGCAGGCCATCCAACAATTCATAGCCATATGTTCCAACCATCGCATGCGCCACCCAAGTCAAATCCGCATCGGGCAAACCCGTCGGTTTCAACATATCAATAGGATTATCCACAAGCCATTTTGCCGCGGTATGATGCGCATCTTTCGTCATAACACGTAAATCCGCCAATGCAGCTTGGGCATTGAGTTCATCCGCAATCAGATGACCTTCGGCAACAGGCAATTCTTTCGGACACAAAGGCGTAAACGTTTTTTGTGCATCTACATCGATGGAAATAATCATGTATTAATATAACCTATTGATTTTATTTTAAATAATTTAAATCATTCATTTATTGCCAATGTACGGACATTTGGAATAAATGCTTTGTATTATAACAAATTACTACCGCAAAATGTGGGAAAACATCTGTGATATGATGACAGTTTGCACAGAATATTTATCCACAAATTATGTCCTATTCGATTACGCCTATTGCAACCGTTCATTCCCCCTACAAGCAAAAATTCGGCATTGCCCGCCAACCCGGTTTGGTTCCTGCGGCAGAAATTTGCATTGAACTCACTCCTGAATTTGCCGCAGACAGCGTTCGGGGCTTGGAAGATTTCGACTATGTGTGGATAAGTTTTATTTTCCACGGCGTATTGGATGAAGGTTGGGCGCAAATGGTGCGTCCGCCACGGCTTGGAGGCAAACAAAAAATGGGCGTATTTGCCACGCGCAGCCCGCACCGCCCTAATCATCTCGGTTTATCCCTGCTGAAACTCGAACGCATCGAAACAAGCAAACCTGTCCGCATTTATTGCAGCGGTGCAGACCTGTTGGACGGTACCCCGGTAGTGGATATCAAACCCTACATCCCGTTTGTCGAATCCAAACCTGACGCATCATCGGGCTTTGTCAGCGGCAAACCTGAAGAATTGAGTGTAGTCTGGGCAGAAAGTACGCTTGCGGAACATTTATCCATAGAAGAAAAACATCTTATTGAGCAAAGCATTGCCCAAGATCCCCGTCCTGCCTACCAAGATATTCCCGAACGGATTTATGTAATGAATATTGCGGATTATGAAGTGCAGTTTAGGATAGAAAACAAATGTGCCACAGTGATTAAACTATCCACAATCTGATTGCAAATTGAATTTATCTACAAACAAAAGGCCGTCTGAAATGTTCAGACGACCTTTTAATTATCCACAGACTGATTGATTTAGCCTGTTATCCTTTAGATTTTACCAGCAAAGAATTCCAAGGTACGAACCAATTGGCAAGTGTAAGACATTTCATTGTCGTACCAAGCAACGGTTTTTACCAATTGTTTGTCGCCAACTGTCATCACGCGGGTTTGAGTCGCATCGAAGAGTGAGCCGTATTCAATACCGATAACGTCGGAAGAAACGATTTGATCTTCAGTGTAGCCATAAGACTCGCTAGCGGCGGCTTTCATGGCTGCATTGATTTCTTCTTTGGTAACAGGGCGTTCGAGAATAGAAACCAGTTCGGTCAAAGAGCCGGTAGCAACAGGAACGCGTTGGGCAGAACCATCAAGCTTGCCGTTCAATTCAGGGATAACCAAGCCGATGGCTTTAGCGGCACCGGTGCTGTTCGGTACGATATTCAAGGCAGCGGCACGGGCGCGGCGGAAGTCGCCTTTACGGTGAGGTGCATCAAGAGTGTTTTGGTCACCGGTATAGGCGTGGATGGTGGTCATCAAGCCTTCGACGATACCGAATTCTTTTTGCAATACCGCAGCCATAGGAGCCAGACAGTTAGTCGTACAAGAAGCGGCAGAGATGACAGTTTCGCTACCATCCAAAATATCTTGGTTTACGCCGTATACAACGGTTTTCACATCATTGCCGCCAGGAGCCGAAATTACAACTTTGCGCGCACCGGCACGGATATGGGCTTCTGCTTTGGTTTTGCTGGTAAAGAAACCGGTACATTCGAGGACGACGTCCACACCCAGCTCGCCCCAAGGCAATTCTTCAGGATTAGGATTGGCAAATACTTTGATTTCTTTGTCGTTCACAACAATCGCATCATCTTTCAATTCGGCAGAGCCTTCAAAGCGGCCTTGAGTACTGTCGTATTTAAAGAGGTGCAGCAGCATATCGGCAGGAGTCAAGTCGTTAACAGCAACGACTTCGATACCTTGGGCTTTTTCAATTTGACGCAATGCCAGACGACCGATACGGCCAAAACCATTAATCGCTACTTTAATACTCATTTTGCTACTCCTATTAGATGGAATGGGAAAAATTTTTCAGTAAGACCATTGTATCCTGAAATAAAATTACTTTCTAGGATTACAGATGATTACTTTTAAGTTGTTTGATTTAAATAAAGAAAACATGAAATTCTTGTTTGTAGAAAAATATCAGGAAAATCGAATCAGACTTAGCTTTTGATATTTTATTTCATAAAAACTATTTTCCAATCTTAAAAGTTTCATAAGTTTATGGAAATCATAAACTTAGTTCTATTTCTTCCGTATTTTGCCATTTTTGTGTTGATAATTCAGTGTTTTCTTCAAATCATAATATTTTAATTTTTAAAATGATGAGTTTGATGAAGAACCAAACTATCTGTGGATAACGGAATAACTTTCTTTAAAACCAATTTGATAATTCCTTTTTATCTTTGAGGCCAACCTCAACTGAATGCCGGAATAAAAAAGGATAGAATCTTAGTTTCCCTATTTATCTATGGATAAAACCCAAATTACCCACTTCAATTTCACATATTTTTGTGGATAATTTAAACATTGAATTTCACCCCCACAAAACATCTATATTGGCAAATACTATTAAAAATGATGGCTTGTTTTTTCCTTTTTAACGTATCATTTGCCCATCAGACTTTTTAAAAGGAAGCAATTATGCTGCAACGGACTTTAGCCAAATCAGTAAGCGTTACCGGCGTTGGCCTGCATTCGGGCGAAAGGGTCGCTCTGACTTTGCATCCTGCCGAAGAAAACAGCGGTATTTCGTTCCGCCGTACTGATTTAAGTGGAGAAATGGGCGAAGTCATCCAATTGAATCCTTATTTGATCAACGATACCCGCCTCTCTTCAACCATCGTTACCAATAAAGGCGTGCGCATCGGTACGATTGAACACATTATGTCGGCTCTGTCTGCCTACGGCATCGACAATGCCTTGATTGAATTGAACGCGCCTGAAATTCCGATTATGGACGGCTCCAGCCTGCCGTTTATTTACCTTTTACAAGATGCAGGCGTGGTGGATCAAAAAGCCCAAAAACGTTTTTTAAAAATCCTCAAACCCGTTGAAATCAAAGAAACCGGAAAATGGGTACGCTTTACGCCTTATGACGGCTTTAAAGTTACTTTAACCATCGAATTCGACCATCCTGTTTTCAACCGCAGCTCGCCCACTTTTGAGATTGATTTTGCAGGAAAATCCTATATCGATGAGATTGCCCGCGCCCGTACCTTCGGCTTTATGCACGAAGTGGAAATGATGCGCGCCCATAATCTCGGACTGGGCGGCAATTTGAACAACGCCATCGTGATTGACGACATGGATGTTTTGAATCCGGAAGGTTTGCGCTATCCCGATGAATTTGTCCGCCACAAAATCCTGGATGCCATCGGCGATTTGTACATTGTCGGCCATCCGATTATCGGCGCATTTGAAGGTTACAAATCAGGTCATGCCATCAATAATGCGCTGTTGCGTGCCGTTTTGGCAGACGAAACGGCTTACGAATGGGTTGAGTTTGCCGATGACGAAGACTTGCCCAGCGCTTTTCACGAGCTGCCGGCAGCCTGATAGAAAATAGATAAAGCAGTTCAATAAAAAGGCCGTCTGAACCTTTCAGACGGCCTAAATCATGTCGTTTTCCACAAGTAATTATCCACATATTCATCCCTTTTATCTTATTGAAAAATAAAAATATTAAAATTTAACGTTATTCTTATACACATCTTATCCATATATTTTCCCAAACTAAAAAGGCCGTCTGAACAACTAGGTTTCAGACGGCCTTTTTCATGTCAAACCGACAATATCAATCGCCCATGACCTTGCCTTCACGGCGCGGGTCGGCGCCGCCGAGCAAACCGTCTTTGCCGATCACAATGCCTTGCACGCCGGAATTCAAATCGCGGATTTGGACTTTGTAGCCCAGTTTTTCCAACGCTGGCGCTTTGTCCGCCGCTGCAGTTTTATCCTCGATTTCATACTGGCTGCCGCGGTTGAGCATATTCGGTAGGGAGATTGCCGTCTGAATGTCCATGCCCCAATCAATATGCGCCACCAGCGTTTTGGCAACGAAACCGATAATGCGGCTGCCGCCGGGCGAACCGACTGCCAAATAAGGTTTGCCGTCTTTCATCACAATGGTCGGCGCCATTGAAGAACGCGGCCGCTTGCCGCCCGCCACGCTGTTGGCCACCGTTTTACCGTCCGCGCCGACAGGGTTGAAAGCAAAATCGGTCAATTCATTGTTGAGCAGATAGCCGTTTACCATCAGTCCCGAACCGAACGCGTTTTCAATCGAAGTCGTCATCGACACGACGTTGCCGTCTTTATCCACAACCACCAAATGGCTGGTGGACGGCAGCTCTACCGCCATACCCTGCGCGTATTTCTTGCCAAACTTACCCGCCTGAATGTTTTCCAGCGCCTTGTCGGCTTGGCGGATTTCTTCGGCAAGCGGTTTCAGATAAGCCTGCGAAATTAAGGCTTGGGTCGGGACGTTGACAAACGCGGGATCGCCGATGTAATGATCGCGGTCGGCAAACGCAATCCGCGACGCATCGCCTATCCAGCGCCAACTGTGGATATTTTCCGATCCCAACGCCTTCATATCCTGATTTTGCAACACGCCCAAAATCTCGCCCAAAGCAATCGCGCCCGAACTTGGCGCGCCCATGCCGCAAACTTCGTATTCACGATAGGGCGCACAAACCGGTTGACGCTCGATAACGCGGTAGTTTTTCAAATCCGACAAACTGATTTTGCCGGGGTTGTCCACAGCGCCGGTAACGGCACGGACAATATTCTGCGCCTGCGCGCCCTGATAAAACGGCGCGCTGCCTTTTTCCGCCAACAGGCGTACGGAGCGGGCAAATTCAGGGTTTTTTAACAACGTTCCCGCTGCCAAAGGCTTACCCTCAGGCAGGAAATACGCGGCGGTTTGCGGATAACGTTTCAAAGGCTCGAGATTCTGCTCGATGGATTTCGCCATGCGCGGTGAAACAGTAAAGCCTTGTTCCGCCAAAGCAATCGGTTTGTCAAACAGGCTTGCCCACGGCAATTTGCCGTAACGCTTATGGACATCTTCCAGCAGCTTCGGAATCCCCGGCACACCGACCGAACGGCCGCCGACCACCGCGTTCATAAAGCCCATCGGTTTGCCGTTTTCATCCAAAAAAAGCTCCGGCGTCGCCGCTTTCGGCGCCGTTTCGCGGGCATCGAACGTCGTCAGCTTTTTCGCCTTATTGTCCCAATACACCAAAAACGCGCCGCCACCCAAACCGGAAGACTGCGGCTCAGTCAGACCCAAGGTCGTCTGCATGGCGATCATCGCATCTATCGCACTGCCGCCGCGTTTCAAAATCTCGTATCCCGCCTCGGTCGCCAACGGATTGGCAGACGCCGCCATAAAATGTTTGGCGCGAATCAATTTCTGCTCGGTCAGCCCCGTCCCTTGTTCCGGCGCATGGTTATCCACAGCCGTCGGCACAGGCGCGGCATCAGGTTTCTGCATCGGCTGATGCGCACACGCCGCCAAAACCAAAACTGCCAACAGGTTTAATCCAAAGGAAAATTTCATATTTGCTCCCTTTTAGTTAGCTATTTTTCAGACGACCTTTAATAGGACTAAAACACGCAAAAGGTCGTCTGAAACATGAAAAACGATTGGACTGTTTATCTCTTCAGACAGTTCCGTTCAAGCCCGGTATAAAACCGGAAGGCTGTGTGTATAGCCGGAAAGTTATGCACAGAGCCAAACCGAATGTCAAAATTATCCACATCTGCCAACAAGGCAAACAGCGGTTTATCCGCATCCAAAATTATCATTCAACTTATTGAACTGAATAAGGAATCAAAGTTATACACAAGCAAATGCGCGACTCAATGTAATCATCTATTTATTATTTAAAATCTTATTTATAGTTTGTTTCCCCAACACGCAGCCAACGCCCGCAACGTAAAGGCATCTTTTCAAAAAATTAGATAGTTAAGGATTGTTAAACCTCTGTAAATCAGATAGAGTTACGGCTGATAAATTAAATTAATAATGGAGCTTCCATCAATGAAAGGCGATATCGGCGTCATCGGCTTGGCCGTTATGGGTCAAAATTTGATTTTGAATATGAACGATCGCGGTTTCAAAGTCGTGGCGTACAACCGGACTACCGCTAAAGTAGACGATTTTCTCAACGGCGCAGCCAAAGGCACCAACATTATCGGTGCCTATTCATTGCAAGACTTAGTGGATAAACTGGAAAAACCGCGCAAAATCATGATGATGGTGCGCGCCGGTTCTGTCGTTGACGACTTCATCGAGCAACTTGTCCCGCTTTTGGAGCAAGGCGACATTATTATTGACGGCGGCAACGCCAACTATCCCGATTCCACCCGCCGCACCCACGAGCTGGCGGCAAAAGGCATCCGCTTTATCGGCGCGGGCGTTTCCGGCGGCGAAGAAGGCGCGCGTCACGGTCCGTCCATCATGCCCGGCGGCGACGAAGCCGCATGGCCTGCCGTCAAACCCATCTTCCAAGCCATTGCCGCCAAAACCCCGCAAGGCGAACCCTGCTGCGACTGGGTCGGCCGCGACGGCGCAGGCCATTTTGTCAAAATGGTGCACAACGGCATCGAATACGGCGATATGCAGTTGATTTGCGAAGCCTACCAATTCATGAAAGACGGTTTGGGTCTGAGCTACGACGAAATGCACCGCATTTTCAGCGAATGGAACCAAACCGAGCTGGATTCCTACCTGATTGAAATCACCGCCGCGATTTTGGGCTACAAAGACGAAAACGGCGAACCTTTGGTCGAAAAAATCCTCGATACCGCCGGACAAAAAGGTACAGGCAAATGGACCGGCATCAACGCCCTCGATTTGGGTATCCCGCTGACGCTGATTTCCGAAGCCGTGTTCGCCCGCTGCGTGTCCGCGTTCAAAGACCAACGCGTTCAAACCGGCGGCTTGTTCGGCAAAACCATCAGCCCCGTTGACGGCGACAAAGCCGCATGGGTCGAAGCCCTGCGCCAAGCCCTGTTGGCATCCAAAATCATCTCCTACGCACAAGGCTTCATGCTCATCCGCGAAGCCAGCGAAAACAACGATTGGGCATTGAACTACGGCAACACCGCCCTTCTGTGGCGCGAAGGCTGCATCATCCGCAGCGCGTTCTTGGGCAACATCCGCGACGCATACGAAGCCAATCCCGATTTAGTATTTTTGGGTTCCGATCCTTATTTCAAAGGCGTATTGGAAAACTGCCTGCCTGCATGGCGCAAAGTGGTCGCCAAAGCCATCGAATGCGGCATCCCCATGCCCTGCATGGCTTCCGCGATCACCTTCCTCGACGGCTACACCACCGAACGCCTGCCCGCCAATCTGTTGCAAGCCCAACGCGACTACTTCGGCGCGCACACCTACGAGCGCACCGACAAACCGCGCGGCGAGTTTTTCCACACCAACTGGACAGGCAAAGGCGGCGATACCGCATCGACCACTTACGATATTTGATTTGTTTGAACCAGCAAAAAGGTCGTCTGAAAACCAAGATTCAGGTTTCAGACGACCTTTACCGTTTGAAAGCATCGGTTTTTGATAAAATCCACGGATTGCTCACAACTTATCCACAATTTAAATCTAACTCCAATTCAATCAAACCAAACCTAATTCGTTGAAAAATATCAATATACAAAAAGGTCGTCTGAAAACTTTCAGACGACCTTTTAAATTGTTCACAAAATTATCAACAAGCCTCTCGCATATTCGACATCAAACCAGATTCTGCGGATTGCCTGCAACGAAGCGGTTGATGTTGTCCACAAGGATGTCAAACAGGCGGTTGATTGCCTCTTGGCTTGCCCAGGCGACGTGTGGGGTAACGATCAGGTTGGGCAGGCGGGTTTTCAGCAAGGGATTGCCGTCGCGCGGCGGCTCTTGTGTCAACACGTCGAAGCCCGCGCCGCCGATTTGTCCGTATTTCAAGGCGGCGATGAGCGCGTGTTCGTCCACCAATCCGCCGCGTCCGCAGTTGATGATGACGGCGCCGGGCTTCATCTGCTGCAACTCGGCTTCACCTATCATGTTTGCCGTTTGCGGCGTGAGCGGGCAATGCAGCGACAGCGCGTCGGCGGTGCGGACGGCTTCGTCAAAGGAAACGTAGCCGTCGCGGACGGTTTCGGCGTGTTTGTGTTCGGCGAATACGACCTTCATTTTGAATGCCTGTGCATAAGTTGCCAGCGTCTGCCCGATGTTGCCACGACCGAAAATTGCCAGCGTTTTGCCGTTCAAATCGCCCATCGGCGCGCCGAAATGGCAGAAAAACGGCGATTTTTCCCATACTCCGGCAGCAACGTCGCGTTGATAGGCGGGCAGGTTGCGCATCAGGGTAATCATCAGCATAAAAGCGTGTTCCGCCACCGATTCGTTGCCGTAGGCGCGGATGTTGCACACGGTAACGCCTGCGGCTTTGGCGGCGGCGGTGTCCACGTTGTTTACGCCCGTCGCAGCTAGCGCAATCAGCTTGAGCTGCGGGTTGGCGGCGATGTGTTCGGCGGAAATCACGACTTTGTTGGTAATGATGATGTCCGCACCCTGTATGCGCTCGGCGGTCTGATGCGCTTCGGTCGAACCATAGCTGTTTAAAGTATGCGGAAAATTAAAGTCAAACGGACGGTCGGCAAGCGTGTCGCGGTCGAGAACGGCAATGCACAGCGGATTCATATTTTACCTATCAAAAATAAAATAATGATTTAAATAAAATAATATTGAATAAAATATTCAAAAGATACGGCGCAGTTGAGAATAGTTATAGTGGATTAACAAAAATCAGGACAAGGCGATGAAGCCGCAGACAGTACAGATAGTACGGAACCGATTCACTTGGTGCTTCAGCACC
>ERZ651108.541-NODE-541-length-18380-cov-45.583411_pt1 | contig 18380 bp, 10 predicted proteins | sample MGYA00512173_ERZ651108 | MGnify/ENA metagenome assembly ERZ651108 | reverse complement strand
AAAGAAACAGTGAATGTACCTGAATAGGTACCACAAACATCTTCAGCCGTGAGGGCTTTGTCTTCATCCTTTGAGCAGCTCGTAGCCATCAAGCAGAGACCGAGTCCCAGAATGGCGAAAAATTTAGTTAGTTTCATAAAAAAATTGAGTTAAATTAAATTCGGATGCAAAAGTAAAGCATTTTCTTATCCCTTACAATACCCTTTTTTAGGTATAAAAGAAAGGAGCAACCGCAGGCAGTTATCAACCGAGCGATTACTCCTTTTATTATATAAGAAGAATCTGTTTACAATTCAGGATGCTCTCCGAGTTTGCTCTGTACGGTTGCATCGAGCACCGCAACGGCTGTGACATTGACGATGTCGCGTACGCTGCTTTCGAAGTCTGTAAAGTGGATAGGTTTGTTCAGTCCCATCTGAATCGGGCCTATCACTTCTCCATCGTCAGCCATATTGATGGCTTTCACCATCTTATAGGCTGAATTGGCCGCCGAGAGAGTGGGGAAAACAAGTGTGTTCACATCCTGCCCTTTGAGGCGTGTAAAGGGATATTTCTCATCGCGCAGCTGACGGTCGAGGGCGAAGTTCACCTGCATCTCTCCATCTATTGCTAAGTCGGGGAATTCTTGTTGCATCCGACTGACTACATCGTGCACGACAGCAGGTTTGCCTTCATTGTCCGAACCAAAGTTGGAATAACTCAACATAGCTATAGTCGGAGTGCGGTTGAAGAAGCGCACCGTTGAAGCCGAGAGTTTGGCGAGGTCGTAGAGTGTTTCCTCGTCTGGGTCGCGGTTGATGAGTGTGTCGGCAATAAAGAAGATTCCTTTCTTGGAAGAAATTAAGTGCATAGTACCAAAGTGCGAGTAGCCCTCCCGTATGCCAATCACTTCCTTTGCTACCTTGATCGTATTACTATATTTGGTGTATAATCCAGTAATGAAAGCGTCAGCATCGCCAGTTTCCACCATCATCATGCCAAAGTAGTTTCGCTCATACATCTTGTCCATTGCTTCCTGCAAGGTGTACCCCTCGCGCTGCTTCTTTTCGGCCAACAGACGGGCGTAGTGGTGGCGGCGGTCAATCTGCGAATCGTCGCGAAGATTCAGCAGCTGGCAACCCGTCAAGTCGAGATGCAATTCAGCCGCTAAGGCTTTAATCTTAATTTCGTTACCCAAAAGGATCGGTTCGCAGAATCCCTCCTCCTTGGCCTGCACTGCAGCCTGGAGCATAGTAGGGTGAGTGCCCTCGGCATAAACCACGCGCTTCGGGTGGAGCTTTGCCGCGGCATATAGATTCTGCGTGAATTTAGTTTCCTGCCCCATGAGTTCGCGCAAGTGCTGACGATAAGCGCGCCAGTCGGAGATGTCCTTTCGTGCCACGCCACTATCGATAGCGGCCTTTGCCACCGCCATGCTCACCTCCGTAATGAGGCGCGGATCAACGGGCTTCGGAATAAAATAGTCAGGGCCAAAAGTGAAGTTGCGCACATGATAGGCACGATTCACAATATCGGGCACAGGGCGGCGAGCCAGTTCGGCAATGGCGCGCGGATGATCCGTCACGAATCATGGGGTAGCCGCACACGCCCACGATGCTTCAGTATTTACATAAGCGAGGCATGCACAACCACCTGTAACCGTGACTTTCCCTCACCAGCAAGTCGACGAGTCACTACACCAGCAACACGTAGTGTCCTCAACACCAATAGCCGACGCAGCCTCGCCACCTCCGAGACGAGCTACCGCGCGGAGGAGATCATCGCCCAAGGGAAGCCAGAATCTGCGTGCGCGGGTAGACCTCGGCGCTCACGAACGTGCCCGGTGCCTCGCACAGCTTCATGAGACCGACGTACGGTTCATCTCCCTCCCCCAGTCGACGCTCCAACATGACCGAACTAACGCGCACATCCAGGTGCAGACCGTCGGGACTCGTCACCGTCATGTATGCGTACTCTTTGTCCGGCGACTCATCGTTGGTGCGCTCAACCGCACGCGAAACACCGCCGCAAGTCACCGCCTCGTAGCGCACAGGTCCTTGGCGCTGATCCGCGAGCGCGGGGGCTACGTAGGAGTAGGAACGATACGACACAAAGCCGATGATTAGGACGACGATGAGCGCCGGAACACTGACAACGGCCAGGAGAAGCGACGTGTATCGGTCCATCGTCGCTAGGCGACACTCACGGATGACGGCCACGGGCCACTCGAGTGAACGTAGAAACAGGGGAACCCAGCCGATCAGGAAGATGATCGGGACCCACATGAAACGAACCCGCCCGTCAAGCGCAACCGCGCCGAGGTCTTGCTTCCACGCGAGCACCCACACGCAGACGTAAGCTACGACGACCACGGTCATCAAGACAGCCCACGCAGCCTCAGTTCCGCATCCTTTCGGCTTCCAGCACTTCGGCGCGGACGCGCTCGGCGGCGGAGAGGCCGGCGGCTGTGGAACATCGACACTCATGCCCAGATCGTATCCCCCGAGTTTCTGGCTACTTGCTCGCCCGGGCCTCGGAAATGACGCCCGTACGCGGATAAACGGACACACTCATGCGCATCTCCGGTGACTCGCACGCGCCCAGGATCGTATTGAACGGGCTGCCCTGACGGTCGGTTTCTTTATCGAGATCCACGCGCTTGAAGCGGAAGCTCTGCGAATAACCGTCATCCCCGACCAGCCTGAACTGGAGGTACTTCCAGGACCTGCTCTTCGGTGAGACGCTGCCGTTCCCATCGTTGAAGGCCTCGCACGCCACACGCTCGTGGCGTACAGGCCCCTCCCACAGGTCCTGGGCGAGCGTCAGGTGTTGATTCCACGACGGATACACGACGCCGGCAAGGATACCGGCGGATATCAGGAAACAAATGATGGCAAGCCGTGGCCGCGGCTTCTTCGCATGCTTTCCCCGCGTGGGCAAACGCCGAACTCTGATGAGATCGCGGATCGCCCAACGCAACGCCGCCCACATGATCGGCAGCCAGATAAGCACGAAGCCGACGGGCAGGACTGCCGCCCCGATCTTGCCTCGCATCGACCAGTCACCCCACGCCTCCCGCCAGTTGGAGGTCCAGATCAGCCAGTACACACCAAGCGCCATCAACCCCAGGACGAAACGCATGAAGCGCTTCGCCGAGTTATCGAGGACCCTGGGGGTGCTCTCGCCGCTCGCGCGCGAGTCCTTCCGAGGATCAGTAACGGTCGTTGAGTTCTGCATGCGTCCATGCTAGTCGAGGCCGCCGCAGGGTCGCCCCGCGCGGCGCAGGTACCCGCACCCCGGGTGCCCGCCCCCACGCAGCCCCCGACGCCCACGCAACCCAGGACACCTCAGACGCAACAAACAGCCGACAAGACCATCAGCTCACGCAAGCACCCGACAACACGCACGACCACGGCAGCCATGGCAACACTCACATCACCATGCAAAACGGGGGGCCGCGCAGACTCAGTCTGCGCGGCCCCCGCAACGAGTAGGATCAGAGCCTCACGGCGTAAGGCATGAGTGAACCCCAGCTATACACGCCGGTCACGCGCACGGGCACACCGAAGGTGGGAGCCTCGATCATCTCGCCGTCGCCCAGGTACAGGGCGACGTGGTAGATGCCGGACTGGGTGCCATCGGAGGACCAGAAGATCAGGTCGCCCGCCTCCATGTCACCGAGGGACACGTGCGTGCCGTAGCCGTACTGCGCGCGCGAGAGGTGTGGCAGGTCCACGCCGGCACTCTCCCATGCGAGCATCGTCAGGCCGGAGCAGTCGACGCCGCCGTAGGATTCGCCACCCCACACGTAGGGCACACCCAGGTAGGTCATGGCCGTGGCAATCGCAGTGGACGCGCCGCCGTAGGAGTAGCTGGGTTCCTCGTCGTCAGGCTCCTCATACACGGGTTCTTCGTACGCGGGCGCGGGCGCGGGCTCCTCCTCAGCGGGCGCAGGGGCGGGCGCTTCTTCAGCGGGTGCGGGGGCGGGCGCTTCTTCAGCGGGTGTGGGAGCGGGCGCTTCCTCAGCGGGTGCAGCCGACGCGTCGGGGGCCGGGGACGAGGCAGGGGCCTCGGGAGTTGCATCGGCCGCGGGAGCAGGGGTGTCGGCGCGGCGCTGGCTGTCGGCGGCGGCGACGGCTGCGGAGGCCTGCTCGGCGGCAGCACGTTCGGCGGCAGTGCGTTCAGCGGCGAGGCTGGCCTCTCGCTGGTTGATCAGGTCGACGGTGGTGTTCTGCTTGGTGGCCAGCTCCTTGACGTAGGCGTCGCGCTGGGCGGCAACGATGTTGGCCTGAGTCTGCGCGTCGGTAGCGGCCTTGTTGGCGGCATCGGTGCGAGCCTGAACCTCGTCGGTGGCCTTCTTCTGGTTATCGAGCGCGGTGTTTGCTGCGTCGCGGGTAACCTTGGCGACTTGTTCGAGGGCGGCGACGTTCTGCATCTTCGCCTCGGCGGACGAGGAGAAGGAGTTGATGCCGACCTTTTTGGTTTCGACGCCACGCAGGCCGTCGGCGTCCAGGTAGGGGGCGATGGCGTCGAGGGACCCACCGCCGTTACGGTAGGTGGCTTGGGCGACGGAGGCGATCTGCTGCTTGCCCTCCTGGAACGCAGCTTCGGCAGCGTCGGCGTCGGCTGAGGCCTTGTTAGCTGTCGCGGTTGCCGCGTTCAGCGCGATCTGGGCTTCGTTGAGGTCTTCGCCGGCAATCTGCGCATTCTGGGTCGCAGTGGCTGCAGTCGCGTTGACTTCGGCCAGTTTGACCTCAATCTCGGCGACACTCATCGAAGCGGCTTCTTCGGCCGCCTTGGCGGCTGCTATTTCCTCCTCGGAGGGAGCCGCTTGTGCCATCTGCGGCAAGATCAGCAGAGCGCTGGCGGCAAAGACCGTCAGGGCCGTGCGGATTGTTCCGCGTTGTCTCATCGTCGTCTCATCTCGTACATGCGTGGGTGGACGCCCGTAGGCGAGTACTGAAAAGAAGCCTATCCACTTTCATCACGCTTGGCAACAAACACACCAAACTCCACACAGTTCACGTATACACCAATCGCAACATTGGCAACACCAGCACCAAATTACCCCGCAATCACTGAGCAACCTACCCCGAGAGCACCACTCATGTACTCCCTCTCACATTTATAACTCCTTCTTGAATGCCAGCCAACCCGGTTACAAAAGTCCACCATCCGGGACCAACGCGCCATAGCCTCGTCCATGACAAAGAATGGGAACCATGAACCGTCGAATGTGCCGCTGACTGCGCGTCAGCACCAGCGACTGCCGCGCAGTCCCCCGACAGCGGGACGCGCATTGACGCATATTCACTTCACCGCATCTGCGGCCCGCCGGAGGGGAATCAGAGACGACCCACCCCCGACCCCAGGAGCCGCACAATGACCGCCAACGACTGGTCCTTCGAAACCAAGCAGATTCACGCCGGATACGACCTTGATCCCGCCACCGGCGCGACCGCCCTGCCCATCTACCAGACCTCCTCCTACGCTTTCGAGGACACTGCGCAAGCAGCGAGCCGCTTCGCACTGCAGGAGCTGGGTCCCATCTACACGCGCCTGACCAACCCGACGACCGACGGTGTCGCCGCCCGCATCGCGGCCCTCGAGGGAGGCGTCGGCGGCCTCCTCGTCTCCTCCGGTCAGTCCGCGACTGCCCTGTCGATCCTTGCCCTGGCAGTCGCCGGCAACAACGTGGTCGCCTCCCCCTCCCTGTACGGCGGCAGCGTCACCCTGCTGAAGAACACGCTGGGACGCCTGGGCATCGAGGCACGCTTCGTCGCAGACCCGCTCGACCCCGAGGCCTGGCGCGCGCTCGCCGACGACAAGACGGTCGCCTTCTACGGCGAGACCATCCCCAACCCACAGGGCGATATCCTCGACATTGAGCCGATCGCAAAGGTCGCCCACGAGGTCGGCGTGCCCCTCATCGTCGACAACACGGTCGCCACCCCCTACCTGGTGCGCCCGATCGAGTGGGGCGCCGACATCGTCGTTCACTCGGCCACCAAGTACCTGGGCGGCCACGGCACGTCGATCGCAGGTGCGATCGTCGACTCGGGCAACTTCGACTTCGCCTCCCAGCCCGAGCGCTTCCCCCTCTACAACACGCCGGACGAGTCCTACCACGGCCTCGTCTACGCCCGCGACCTGGGCGTGGGCGGCGCGCTGGGCGCGAACTTGGCGTTCCTGCTGCGCATCCAGACGCTCATCAACCGCGACCTGGGTGCCGTCACCTCCCCCTTCAACGCGTTCCTCATTTCGCAGGGCATCGAGACCCTGTCGCTGCGCGTCGAGCGCCACGTCTCCAACGCGCTGGCGGTCGCCCGCTTCCTCGAGGCCCACCCGGACGTCGAATCCGTCAACTACGCGGGCCTGGAGTCCTCCCCCTACTACGAGCTGGGCAAGAAGTACGCGCCGCTGGGCACGGGTGGCCTGCTCTCCTTCGTCATTAAGGGCGGGTACGAGGCCGGCCGGGCTTTCGCGGACGGTGTGAAGCTCCTGCCAGTGGTTGCCAACATCGGCGACGCGAAGTCCCTCGTCATCCACCCGGCCTCGACGACGCACTCGCAGCTGACCGAGGAGGAGCTGGCCAAGGCCGGCGTCGCGCCCGGCACGGTGCGCCTGTCGATCGGCCTGGAGAACATCAAGGACATCCTGGCCGACCTGCAACTCGGCTTCGACGCGGCCCGCGCGGCCACAGCCTAACGGACCCGTCGGCGGCCTCGGGGATACACACTCCTGAGGCTCCGAGGCCGCCACTGTTCTCCCCTCCCCTCCGCCCCCGCGAAAGAAGGCCCCATGAGCCGCCATAATCTGCCCCCCGCTCCCACCTCCGGCGCGTGGCGTGAAGGCGACCCGGTCGCGTTCCGCCAGTTCGCCAACCTGGGTGCCCAGCGCCTCGAAAATGGCTCGATCTTGCCCAGCGTGACCCTGGCCTACGAGACGTGGGGCACCCTGAATGACACCGGCTCGAACGCCGTCTTGATCCTGCACGCGCTCACCGGCGACGCCCACGTGTACGGCGACGCGGCACCCGGCCAGCCGACCCCCGGCTGGTGGGATCAGATCGTGGGTCCGGGACGCATCATCGACACCGAACGCTACTTTGTGGTGGCTGCGAATGTGCTGGGTGGTTGTCAGGGCTCGACCGGCCCGGCTTCGCTGGCGCCGGACGGCGCGCCCTGGGGTTCGCGATTCCCCGTGATCTCTACGCGTGATCAGGTCCGCGCCGAGGCCCTCCTGTCCGACCTGCTCGGCATCACAACGTGGGACATCGTCATCGGCGCCTCCCTGGGCGGCCAGCGCGCCATCGAGTGGGCGGTCACCTATCCGCAGCGCGTGCGCCGCCTCGTCGTCGTAGCCTCAGGCGCGCAGACGACGGCCGATCAGGCGGCGTGGACGCACACGCAGATCCGCGCGATCCAGCTGGATCCGGCGTGGCGTGGCGGAGACTACTACGCGGGTCCCGGCCCCACCGCGGGTCTTGCGCTCGCCCGCCAGATCGCGCACACGACCTACCGCTCCCCCTCCGAGCTGGACGAGCGCTTCGGTCGCATCCCTCAGAACGACGAAGACCCCCTGCATGGCGGTCGCCTGGCGGTCGAGTCCTACCTGGACTACCACGGCGAGAAGATCGTGCGCCGCTTCGACGCCGGCTCGTACGTGACGCTGTGTCGTACGATGCTCTCTCACGACGTGGGTCGCGACCGTGGCGGCGTCGCACAGGCCCTCAAGGCTGTCACCGCCCGCACGCTTGTCGTCGCGGTGGATTCGGATCGCCTGTTTTTCCCGGAGCAGGTCTGGCAGATGGCGTCGGGCATTCCCGGCGCGTTCTACCGCGAAATTCACTCGGATCACGGCCACGACGGATTCCTCATCGAGCACGACCAGCTCACGTCCCTCCTCAACGAGTTCCTCAACGAGCGCATCCCCTCGCGCGCGTCCTCCTTCGCCTGATCGGCGCTCTTTCTCCGCGAGCCCACCCTTTTTCCGCCTCCTCATCGACGAGGCCGGGGTGGCCTCGCGCGTTATGCTGACCCCATGAGCGTTACCAGCAATCCCACGCCCGATGGCGAGCAGATACCGGACACGAGCGGCCTGCCCAACCTGTCCGGGGTGGATGCCGAGGCCTCGTCTCTGGAGGGGTTCCCCGAGCGCGACGTGATGGCCCCCTGGGGCGAGGCTGGCCCTCCCGGGCTTCAGTGGCGTGCCGATATCCTGGGTGAGGGCTACGAATCGCGCACGATTGAGCTGCTCGACGACGCGGAGGGGCCCTGCGTCGCGACCCTCGTGCGCGCGACCCCACCCGAGAGCGCCCACGTGACGGTCCTGTACCTGCACGGGCGCAACGATTACTTCTTCCAGACGGAGATGGCGGATCGTCTGCGGGAGGCGGGTGCCGCGTTCTACGCGCTCGACATGCGCAAGTACGGGCGTTCTCTGCGTCCCCACCAGACCATTGGATACGCGGACGACCTGTCGGTGTACGACGAGGAGATCGGCGAGGCCATCGAGCTGATCCGTTCCGAGCGCGACGACGAGCCGCTCGTCCTCATGGGGCACTCGACGGGCGGTCTGGTTGCGACCCTGTGGGCGCACCGCCATCCGGGCGTGTTGGCCGGTCTGATCCTGAACTCGGCGTGGCTGGAGATGCAGTCGATGGCGTCTTGGCGCGGGGCGATGGCCCCCGTCATCGGGCGTATCGCGGCGCGCAGCCCCATGTGGGAGGTCCCCACGGGAGGCGCGGGCCACTATGGGCGTTCGCTCGCTGGGCGCACCTCCTCGGACTTGCCGATCCCCGAGGGGCTCTCCCCTGAGGATCCGTCGGTTGTCGGGTGGCCCATCGCCCACGAGTGGAAGCGCCCCGAGTCCTACCCGGTGCCCGCCTCGTGGCTGGAAGCGATCATGGCGGGGCACGAGACGGTCGAGAAGGACGTGCACCTGGAATGCCCGGTCCTGTCGATGGTGTCCACGTCTGCATATTTCGACGAGGCGTGGTGCGAGCGCGCCTTCACCTCCGATACCGTGCTGGATCCGGTCGTGATCGCGCAGCGCAGCCTCGGCCTGTCCGACCTGGTGACGATCGCGCGTTTCCCCGGCAAGCATGACCTAGTCCTGTCGGACGCGCCCGTGCGCGAGGCCGTGTACGCCACGATGCGCGGCTGGCTCGAGGCGTTCGTCGACTAGCGCTCGGGCACCCGTCACCCACGCACAACGAGGCCGTGGCCGGGTGGACGAGGCCGTGGCTGAGCGGCGGGTCGGCGCGGGGGTTACAGAAGCGGTGTTACTGCACACAACGAGGGGGAGGCTCGGGATCAGATGATCCCGAGCCTCCCCCGACAGTCGGCGCGTCAGTGCTTGGCGACGCGACGCCCGCGCGGCACGTTCGCGTATTCGCGGACGATCTCGCGGTTAACCTCGTCGAGGGCCTCGGCCAGCGTCGGCCCCAGGCGGTCGCCGATACGGACGAAGGACCACACGTCGATGTGGCCCATGCCGCGCGCGGTCAGCATCGTCTCGAGGGACGGATAAGTCAGGCCGGCGCATGAAATCGCACCGCTGGCCGCGAGCACCAGGTCGTCAGGAAGGCCGAGTTCGCCGCGCGCCACGAGGGGAGTATCCTCGCCGAGGATCTGCGCGAGCGTGCGCAGACCGGCCTCATCGCGCCCGAGGACGGGAACGCCCCCTTCGCGGGCCGCGATGACCTCGGGGGATTCTTCCTCGTGGTCGACAGACGAGGCCATGGCCGCGTCGGTCGCTCCGCCGTCGTTGAGGTCCTCGGCGGCCTCGACATGGGCGCGTCGTGAGGCGCGACTACCGAGGTGTGCCGGGCGCTCCCATCGTTGTTCGCCGCTCTCGCCCTGCTCGTTGTCATCCAGCTCGTCACCCACGTGCACCGCGTGCTCCTCCGGGTGAGTGTCCTCGGCATCGACATTGTCGCCTGCGGCGGACTCGTCAGCAGCGTCGTCCGCGGCGAACTCACCGCGGTCGCGTTCCTCGTCGTGGCGCTCTTCCTCGTCGAGAGTCTCGACCTGCTCGCGCTCGTCGCTACCGTCGGTCTCGCCCTCGGACTCGATGCGTTCCTCGGCATCGTCGAAGGCTTCCGTGGCGTGCTCGTCAGCCGCGTCGTGATCCTCCTCGACTTGCTGATCCGCGTCGTCAGCTTCCACCGCGTCGGCGGCCTCATCAACGCGGTCGTCGATCTCGGTCTCTTCCTCGACGAACTCCTCGACGAACTCCTCGACGAATTCCTCGACCAGTTCATCGGAGCCAGCCCCAGCCTCGTCACTCTGTTCCTCGGGGGAATCCTTGGACTTCCAGGGGGCCGGAGGTTCTTCATCGACCGAGTAGTGGAAGGCGTCGCGTAGGTGGGGAGCGATCTTCGGGGTGGGGCGAGTCGTCGGAGTCTCGGACTCGGTCGCATCCTCAGCGTCGCCGTCCCCATCCGCCTCAGCATCCGCATCGGTGACCGGAGGAACGGGCAGCTCTGGGATCGCCTGGGCTGCATCGTCCAGATTCTCCTCGGCGGCAGCCTCGAGCTCCTCGGAGTCGACAGGTGCCTCGGGCACGGCCGGGGCGGGGGCGGGTCCCGCGGCAATCGCGGATGCGCCGGCCACGCTTCCAAGAAGCTGCGGGGCATGCCCATACAGGCGCGGGCCGACAGCATTGACGTCCAGGAAGAGTCGACCGTTGGACATCTGGCGCAGGTTCATGAGGTGCACCTCGACACCGGAGGTAGCCAGGATCGACAGGGCGGGGCGCACCGACGGGTCGATCTCACCGGCGACCATGATCAGACGGGGACCCGGGCCGACAGCTGGGGGCATCGAATCGCGGAACTGCGCCCAGCCAGCGCGGAAACCCTCGGATCCCGTCGGATACTCACCCGCCAGGTCAGACCAGGACAAGGAAGCGACGATGGCAAGACGTGACAGCGACGTAATCAGGGTCTCGGAATCCAGGAGCTTGAGGATCTCAACGGAGACTATCTGCCCCGTCACGTCGAGCGCCGTCAGGCGCGGCGTCTCCTCATCATCTTGTCCCGTCATGTCACGCCATGTCACCGGGAACAGCGGACGCGACACAATCTGCAGGACCTGCTGGCAGATAGCGTCGACCAGTTCGGGACCCAGATCATACGAAACCGGGTACCCGAATTGAGCAGGCACGAGGTGTCCATCCTCGAACTCAAACAGGGCCATCGATCTATCCTTCACGTGTATGGAGCGCTCGTGGCCATTGTTTCATACGTTCTAAAAGAAACGCAGAAGACACAGGGGTATTGCAATAGATACCGTGTAAATGTTAGTCTTATGTCGATAGCCCATCACCCTCTCATTCTTTATCTATAAGACACTCTTTTAACACTTACCTTGCGGACAGAATTTATAAAATGATCCCACAAAGGCGCTAATACACACCCTCTCCTTTGGGCCACAGGGAGCGGTTTTCGACCGTTCGACCCTCTTTTTGTCTGACATGTGTCGAATAACCGTTTGTGACGCACAACAGGGCATGATTCATCTCGTGTAGGATTGTGTTTGACGCGCGCAAACCAGATTCGGCACCATCTTCCATCTGGTTAAACCATCGCGCAGCAGGCAGTACACAACAGGCAAGGCGGGTAGCAATGGGCAGAAAATTCCTGCGCCTCATTGAATACTCGGCGCCAGAACCCCGAGTTCCAGCGTCCGAGGAGACGCGCAATGAACTATCTCCATATTGTGTTAGTAATAAGACACTGCCTCCACGCTACCCGAATACTTCTCAACCGGTCAGTCCGCATATGCCGCCGATCGAACGCATGCCCGTCCCTGTGACACCCTTCCCAAAACTCATTATCGACGACCCGGAACCCGCCTGAGTCCACGTTGTGAGCAACAGGCGTCTCGCGGCAGCACCGTCGACCCCTCCTACGCACTCCACACACGCTCCGCGCGTGACCACTCTCGCTCCACGGCCTCGCCAATTCCGACACGACCATCCGCACAGCGGGAAGTCCCACCCCGCGCGGCGCGCGCGTGACACACTGGGATCATGAGCGAGAGCTTCCTGACGGACCTGCGTACACTCATCGACGTCGACTCCTCTGTCGGCACGCGAGCACGCTACTCCTCCGACGCCGGCCTCACGCGCATCCCGCCCCTGGCCGTCGCTTTCCCGCGCACGCCCGAGCAGGCGGTCGCCGCCTTCCACCTGGCGCGCGCCCACGGCGTCCCCCTCACCGCCCGAGGCGGCGGCACCTCGTGCGCGTCCAACGCGATCGGCCCCGGCCTCGTCCTCGACTTCTCGCGGCACATGAACCGCGTCATCTCCATCGACCCCGAGGCCCGCACCGCCACCGTCGAACCCGGCTGCGTCGGCTCCACCCTGCAGGCTGCGGCGGCCGAGTACGGCCTGCGCTTCGGCCCCGACCCCTCCTCCCAGAACCGCGCGACAATCGCCGGCATGGTCGCCAACAACGCGTGCGGCCCGCACGCAACCGCCTGGGGGCGCACCTCCGACAACATCGTCTCCCTCGAGTGCATCGATGGGCAGGGACGCCGGTTCACGGCCACGACCTCACACGACTCGGCGCTGCACGACGTGCCCGGGCTGGCCTCCCTCATTGACACCAACCTGGCCCCCATCCGCACGCAGCTCGGCCGCTTTAAGCGCCAGGTCTCCGGCTACTCCCTCGAACATCTCACCCCCGAGGGCGGACGCAACCTCGCCGCCATGCTCACCGGCACCGAGGGTACCCTCGTCCTGATTCTCTCCGTCACCGTGCGCCTCGTGCCGCTGCCCGACGCACCCGTGCTCGCAGCCCTCGGCTACCGTTCCATGATTGAGGCCGCCGACGACGTGCCCGCGCTGCTGGCCCACTCCCCACTCGCCGTGGAAGGCATGGACCGCCGCCTCGTCGACGTCGTGCGCGCCCACAAAGGCCCCGGTGCCGTCCCCGCCCTGCCCGAGGGCGAAGGCTGGCTCCTCGTCGAAGTCGGCGCCCCCGGCGAAGACGTCACCGCCTCCCTGGAGCGCGCACGCGCCCTGTGCGCCGACTCGGCCGCCATCGACACGGTCGTCTACCCGCCAGGGGATCAGGCCTCGGCCCTGTGGAGGATCCGCGCCGACGGTGCGGGCCTGGGCGGACGCACCCCGCCGGACGGCGCAGGCGGCGGCGACCAGCAGGCATGGCCCGGCTTCGAGGACGCGGCCGTCCCACCCGAGAACCTCGGTGCTTACCTGCGCGACTTCACCGCCCTCATGGAGGAGTTCGACATCGACGGCCTCCTGTACGGGCACTTCGGCGACGGCTGCGTGCACGTGCGCCTCGCCATGCCGCTCGAGACCCCGGAAGGCGTCGCCCACTCACGCGCGTTCCTCCAGTCCGCGGCCCGCATCTGCGCCGCCCACGGCGGCTCCGTCTCCGGCGAGCACGGCGACGGACGCGCCCGCGGAGAACTCCTGCGCTTCATGTACTCCCCCGAGATGCTCGACCTGTTCGCGCGCGTCAAGCACGTCTTCGACCCCGACAACCTCCTCAACCCCGGGGTGCTCGCCGCCCCCATGGACGAGGCCGAGGCCGCCTCCCGCGCCCGGGCGCGGAATGCCGGGGTTGCCGGGGTTGCCGGTATTGCCGGGACTGCCGGAAATTCGAGCGGCGTGCTCGAGCTCCAGCCCGGCGTCGACCCCCTCGACGCGAACCTCCGGCGCGTCGCCGCGCGCCCCATGCCTGCGGATGGCGGCTTCGCCTTCACCCACGACGGCGGCGACTTCACGGCCGCCGTCCACCGCTGCACCGGCGTCGGCAAGTGCCGCGCGGGGGTATCCGGCACCTTCATGTGCCCGTCCTACCTGGCCACGCGCGAGGAGAAGGACGTGACCCGCGGGCGGGCCCGCATCCTCCAGGAGGCCGCGAACTCGCAGCTCGTTAAGGCCATCGACTCCCCCGAGGTCCTCGAAGCCCTCGACCTGTGCCTGGCCTGCAAGGCCTGCTCGGCGGACTGTCCCGCCGGGGTCGACATGGCCCGCTACCGCTCCGAAGCGCTCTTCCGCACCTACCGGGGACGCATGCGCCCCCTCAGCCACTACACGCTCGGCTGGCTGCCGCGCCTCACCCGCGTCACCGCGCGCGTGCCCGGCCTGGCACGCATCGTGAACGTCGTCATGTCGGTCGCTCCCCTGCGCTCGCTCGCCTTCCGCATCATCGGCCTCGATCCTCGCCGAGGCATGCCCGCCCTCCAGTCCGGCACCTTCACCGCGTGGGCCCGCCGCCGCAACCTGCTGGCAGGTAGCGTTCCTGCGTCTGCTTCATCGGATCCCATTTCCGGTACCCGCGAGCGCGGCGGCACCACGGCCTCGTCTGACCCTGCCCGCGAGCGCGATGCAGCCCCGGCCTCGTCTGACCCTGCCCGCGAGCGCGATGCAGCCCCGACCTCGTCTGCCCCTGCCCGCGAGCGCGAAGCGGCCACTGCCTCGTCGATGGCGGACTCCCCGATCCTGAGCGGCCCGCGCGACCCGGGCGGGCGGCCGTATGCGCTCGTGTGGGCGGACTCGTTTAGCCAGACCCTGGACGATGCGGGGGCGCGCGCGGTCGTCGACGTGCTCGAGGCGAACGGGTTTGCGCCCATCATCGCTCCGGACGCGTGCTGCGGACTCACGTGGATTACGACGGGTCAGCTGACGGGCGCGAAGAAACACTTGACGTCGTTGCTCAGTGTGCTCGCGCCCTTCGCGGCGTCGGGAATCCCAATTGTCGGCGTTGAGCCTTCGTGCACGGCAGTACTGCGCGACGACCTGCTCGACCTGCTGCCCGAGGATCCGCGCTCGGCGCTCGTGTCGGGCGCGACGCGAACACTCGCCGAGGTTCTGTCGGTCGTGCCCGCGTCCGCGCGCCGCCTGCCGAGCCTGGAGGGCGTCGAGATCGTCGCGCAGCCGCACTGCCACCACTACTCCGTCATGGGGTGGGACACCGACCAGGCGTTGCTCGAGTCGCTGGGTGCGCGCGTGACCCGACTCGAAGGCTGCTGCGGCCTGGCCGGGAATTTCGGCATGGAGGCGGGCCACTACGACTTGTCAGTCGCGGTCGCATCGCATTCGCTGCTGCCCACGCTTGATGCGCAGCCGGACGCGGTGTATCTGGCGGACGGCTTCTCGTGCCGCACCCAGGCAGCCCAGCTCGCGGGCCGCGGGGGCGTCCACCTGGCGACGCTGCTGGCGGGGAAGTAGGGACTGATTATCGGGGAGTGAGTTCGCCATAGCCACGCTTTCTGCTCGCTACTACTAGCATTTGCTTCACGTGTGCCCCATCCCCAAATAGCAATGCACTGTTTAGAGGAGCATTGCACTAGATAGGGAGGCATTGCACTACCTACTATCCAGTGCAATGCTCAGCTATCTAGTGCACTGCTACAGCAACCAGCGCAATAACTACCGACTGCGCGTATGAAAACGTCGACTCGGGCCATCACACGCTTCAGTTGGCAACGCCCACAACGCCTCAGCATGCTCCGGGATAGCAACTTGATGCGGACGGAGAAGCTGAATCGCCCACACACGAAGCGCATTGAAGTCTTCGTAGTCCCTCCAAGAGACCCGGTATATCGTCCACCCCGCACTGCGCAGATCATTTTCTCGCTGAATCCAGTCACGCTTCGCCCGAGCAAAGTCGGCTTCGTTCTTTCCGAGCTTTCCAATCCCATCGAACTCGAAGATGATCATGAGTCCCGGAATAGCGATGTCCGCAAAGTATCGTCGCCCGTTGACAACGATCTCAAACTGGGTCACGACCTCGAAGGCACTCACCGACTTCAAGACCCACAGCAATGCAGCCTCGGCAGGGTTCTCGCAGCCCGGGTCGGCAGCATCTATGATTCTCTCCGCTCGCTTGTAAGGAATGCAGGTAGCCGACCGTCGCCGTTCTATCAGACGTGCCTTCATCTTATCTTTGGTCATTTCTGCCAGACATCTGGCTTCATCTTGAGCAAACTTCGAGAAGCCTGACTCGTGACGCAACACCATGCAGGCTGCGACGAAAGCACTCAAAGCTTCTGAATGACAAGCCATTCGCACAACCGCGTCAATGACAGATTCGCATCGAAGCCCGTCTATGATTTCCAATGCGTTTTCTGATGGTCGACTGGTGGTCGCGTAGACATAGACCGGCGGAACGGTAGCTGCCTTCGTTTTCACAGGAGGCAATCGTCGCTTTCCATGTCGCACACCGAACCACGCCACAACATCCGGATTGGCCTCCCACAATGGAATTGAACGCGCAACGAGGGCACTATTACCGACGAGAACAGCCTGCCGCTTCGCTCCGACACATACCGCAAGGAGCCTGGCCTGGGCTACTGTCGCCCATGAATCCCAGATAGTCGTGAACGCATCAGGGCTATCAACACGGACGTAGCAACCTTTCCTAATCCACACACACGTATCGGCACATGGTTGCTGAACGGTACCCTCACGCTGTGAGGGCAATGTCAGGACCGTCATCGATCGAATACTCATACATTGATGATCCTCATGTGAGCCGCACTCGTCACCCACACAACCGACACCTGTGGATAACTCGCACTATAACGAAGCCTGTGGATAATCCCTGTTCGATACTCTCATCGGGACTCCTCCCAAGCCGTGCCCCATATCAGCTCAGCCTTAGGCAGCGATGCACCACATAGGGAAGCATTGCACTATTTCGGGAAGCATTGCACTAGCTACTAGCCAGTGCAATGCCGTGCTATCTAGTGCATTGCTTACTCATCTAGTGCAACGCTCGTTGATCGCTCCGCCCGCACCAAGCCCACAACCTTCGCCGAGGCCTGGGCGCCCGTCGCGCGGGCCCAGCGGGCCGCGACGTCCGAAACATCAATAGATGGATCGACGAGCAGCGCGGTGGACAGTGCCTCCGCCAGCACACCCGACGAAGCCACGACGCTGACCTGCCGCACGCCCGAACGCGCGGGGTATCCCGTACGCGGGTCAATGATGTGATGGTCCAGCAGGCGCGCAGCCTGGACAGGAACATCGGAGTTGGCAGCCGCATGGGCAACACCAGGTACATAGGCGTGGCCAGGCGCATCAGCGTGAGAGTACCCAATGCCAGTCACATGTCCGTTCGACACCACAAGGTCGGCATTCAGAGATGCAGCATCACCAGCGGCCTTATCGGGACGGCCTTCGTTGCGAGGAGATGCAGCACCCTCACCGGATGTTTCACGTGATGTTTCACGCGTGGGCAGATCGGCCGCAGGCCCGGCCGCACTCCCCGACACAGGCCCAACCGCGGGATCCGCCACGGGCCCCGCCACAGGCCCCGCACAAACAGCACGAGCATCCCCCAGCGGCCCCAAGTTGTCGCCGGACGTCGACAGAGACGCCATGCCGTCCGCAGGCAGTTCCACGATGCCAGCAATCGCCGTGGGCGCGCCGTGAGGGTCACGCAAGCCTGCGCGCCACGGCGAACCGTCGGCGCGAGTACCACTCACAGACACCGACGACGTCCCCACTGACACCAATACGCCGCGCGCTCCCATGGACACCGCCAGGTCGCGGCACGCATCGGCGGTGTACCCCTTCGCGATGCCGCCCAGGTCGAGGCGCGGGCTGGGCACCTCCGCACCACCGATAGACTCGGCGGGAAGGCCCACCGCCCAGCGCCGCTCACCCACGCGCGACAACAGCCCCCAGGACGACGCGCGCAACACAGCCTCCACAACACAACCAGACGGCGCAGGAGGCACGGGTCTGCCCGCAACGTACGCCGCCCGCATCGCCTTGACGTCCCATGCGGCAACGAGCGGCCCGATCATCGGGTTGAACGCTCCCCCGGTCGCCTCCGCGAGCGCCAGCGCGCCACGCAGCAGCCGGTCGGTGTCCTCACTCACGACGAGGCCGAGGCCGGCCTCCGCGGAATCAGCTGCGTCGCGGGAAACACCCTCATCGCACCCAGCCGACGCAACAACAGCATTGAGCCGCGACACCTCGGAAGAAACCCGGAAAACGCTCCACAGGTCCTCGTGGCGCGCCACGACCTCGACAATGGCGTTGACGATCGCCATGCCGTTCCCGCCCCACCCGATGATGTCGACACGGGTGCCCATCGCGGGGAAGGAGGATCGCCACATCAGCGCAGCATCCGCAGCCCCCTCATGAGCAGCGACACCGGTGAGCGTTTTCTCTGCGGTGCCCGACGCGCCGGAGACGCCGCGAGAATCAGTTGCCGCATCGCCGCACGTCTCAGCCGCAGCATGCGACGCACCCGCAGCGCGGGCATACCCCGAGGAAATAGCCACGGCCTCGTCCCCCGCGCCGCCCGCAGGCCGCACGGCACCCACGGAACCCCCAGAGCGCACAGGGCCCGCAGAGTCCACGCAGCCCACGGCGCGCACGGGCTCAGCTGTCGGAGCCGTCGA
>ERZ651108.534-NODE-534-length-18473-cov-25.470192_pt1 | contig 18473 bp, 16 predicted proteins | sample MGYA00512173_ERZ651108 | MGnify/ENA metagenome assembly ERZ651108 | reverse complement strand
TAGGGTGTGAGCTAACAGAGGAGCGCAGCGACGGATGGGAGCCACACATCACCTTTATCCGAGCGTAAGATTTCGCAGCGCGAAATCCCCAGCGAGGAGTAATAGGAAGTCGCTGATAACTCAATAGTTTATTTTTGGTATCTAGACGGATCGCTATAATATCGTAGATATAATTCATTGTTTCTTTCTGAATCACTGATAATTGTTGATAGTAAAATCTCCCCATGTATAAATTTATGTTCCTTAGTAAAATAGGCTCCTTGCTCACCTTCGTGATTGTGGAGGGCCCAGACTACGTTGTCTCCAGTGATGAAAGGGATGTATTTAAAATCAAGAAATTCAAATAAACCAGCAATCGTGATATCATCTGGCACGATAAACTCTTCTATATGATGACTCATATCGTCAGCGGCACAAACAGAATCTCGGTTAATGACTATACGCATACTATTCACTTCCTATCTACGCATTCATTGTTTTTCTGTATTCATATTACATTACAGGAGATCTTATGTCATCAAGAGGTCTATTAACTATAATATGATATTGGACTTTAATTTATACATTTGTTAGGAAACTGTGCTATAGTACTCTTAGTAAATTATTAGTTCTACATGAGGCTTTACGCTATGAATACAACACTTAAAAAATGCCTTCTTATGGCAACAACGTGCACCATGCTGACAGGTTTTACTGCTACTACAGTGACACCTCCAGTACAGGCAGCAGGAGCGGCTGAATCCCTTCTTTCTGGTGGTTTGGCTATGGTTTATGTATCCTCTGCTATTAACAAGATGGATAATACAGATCAAGGGCAACAAGAATCTTTGGAGAACGCTAAAAAGCAAACTGGTTACTATGATAACCCAGCAGCTCAAGCTCGTGTAAAAGGAATCTTAGCTAACTTAGAAAAATCTCCTTTGGTGAAACGCAAGGGCTATACGGTCTATGTAAATCCGGATAATGAATTTAACGCTTTCATGACCATTGGTCGCGTTATGTCTGTTAATAAGGGTGCCTTGGATAAGTTGGATGACAGCGAGTTAGCTTATGTTATGGCCCATGAATTATCTCATGGCGAGCATAAGGATATCGTTAATGGCCTTAAGAAGCAAGTAGGCCTAGCTACGGCTGTATCCGCTGTAGATGGTGGTAATAACCTATTAGCTAATATTGCTGGTAACTACATTAATAATCAGGTATTCACTATGAGCCAAGAAAAGAATGCTGATAAGCTGGGCTTCCAAATCTTGGCGGATACGGATTATAACATTGGTGGTGCACCAGCTGCTATGGTGGTTCTCCGCAATGCCTATGGTGATCACTACCGCGAAGGCTTGGCTTCTGTTATCAATCCTAATAACCATCCTAAGACATCCGGTCGTGTTACTACGAATAACCAATATATGTATGAATACTCTGGTAATCATGTATCCGTTTCTGGTGAGACCGTTTATGTAAATGGGGTCAATATCTATACACCTGCTGCCTCTGGCCAATACACAGGGGAGGAACGGGCTTACTTCATGGCGGGTAAGTTGGCTAAGATGTATCATAAGGGTCAAATTTATACCGGTGCAGCTTCTTATAGCGGTCCTAGTGTTATTGTAGCAGGTACATCCGTTATCACTACACCTGGGGCTGATGTTGCTAGCATGGTGGCTAATAATTTAAATACAGCCTTTGCTAAACCAGCTCCAGAGCCCAAAAATGGTAAAGGGGCGTCTAAATCTAATGCCAATACAAACGCCAAGAAATCTGTTTCTAAAGCACAAACTAAGAAGGCGAGCACAAATCATGTTAACAACGATGTGAGTCGTCCTGTAAAGCTTAAGGTTTAATAGAAGTGTTTTTGCACATATAAATAGTTAAATAAAGAGGGTTTCCTAACAGGAGGCCCTCTTTTTGTACCTGTGTATCCATAGGTTTTCTTGGCCTGATGTAGTATAATTTAATAGATTTATAAGCTTTTAGAATCCGGATCCAGTTTAGGAGGTCCTTATGGACAGACAAGAACCAATGTTATCCCCTTATATGAGTAAGCGTAATCCATCGGGGATTCGTCTAGGACAAATTAAATTTCTCGCTCGGGAAGAGCGGCCTAACCTTGTAAATGGGGCCATTGGTAACGTTATGATGCCTATGTATCCTGCCATGCAGGACCGGCTCTTTAATCTAGGGGATCCTAATAGTCCCTTCCGTACGGGCATTGTCCCTTATATGGCGACTGCGGGTACACCAGAGGCGCAAGAAGCCTTTCGGGTTATTTTAAAATCTCAAGGTTTTGATTCGGAAGACCTCAATGTCTTGGTAACTGATGGGGCCTCCATGGCTATGGAGATTTCCATGTTGGGCGTTTGTGGTGGTGCAGGTAAGGATGAACGACCTCTTCTCATGTTGGACCCTACCTATACTAACTATGCTGCTGTAGGCCGACGTATCGGCCGTAAGACGGTTTCTATCGGGCGTAGTCTCAATGAAGATGGTCGTTTTGAATTGCCTGCTACGGAAGAGTTGGAAAAGAAGATTCAAAAGGAAAAACCAGGGGCTCTCTTGGTCATTCCTTACGATAATCCTACGGGTCAGCTTTTTACTTATGAAACCCTTAAGGAATATGCAGCCCTCTGTGTTAAGTACAATATGTGGATTATCTCCGATGAAGCCTACCGAGAATTAGCCTATGAAAAGGGGGTTTTATCCACCTCTATTTGGGGTCTGACCGAAGAGGATGTACCGGGTATTACGGGTCGTCGAATTTCTCTAGAAACCGCTTCTAAGGTGTGGAATGCTTGTGGCCTTCGCATCGGTGCTATCATTACAGATAATGACGAAGCTTATAGTAAGTTCGTCGCTGAATATACCTCTAATTTGTCTGCCAATACTCTTGGCCAATCTATCTTTGGGGCTTTGGCCCATGAAAGCTTTGAAGATCTTCGGGCTTGGTATAATAAGCAACGTACCTATTACCGAGAAATGATCTATAAACTCCATGAAGAGCTACAGGCCGTAGAACCAGACTTTATTGTCTCCAACCCACAGGCCTCTATTTACTTTGTTATCGACGTGAGGAAGGTGGCTAAGCCTGGCTTTGATTGCGATGACTTTGCTATTTATTGCGCTGAAAAAGGGCATGTCATGATTGATGGTCAGGAGTACACACTCTTAATCGCGCCTATGAAGGGCTTTTATTCAGGCGCATCTCCTGAAGACAATCCTGGTAAGACCCAGTTGCGCTTGTCCTTCTGTGAAAATCCAGATGTTTTACGGCTTGCCCCTGTACTTTTGTCTAAACTCTTCAGAGAGTACGAAGCACAACGGGATAATGACTAAGATTGAAATAAAAAGGCCTCACCACATAGTGGTGAGGCCTTTTCTTAGTTTTTATAGGTAAGCTTACTATTTCTTAGTTAGCTTGTTTGGCTGCTTCCATTTCAGCTTTCAATTGCTTAGCACCGCGGTGAGCGAGCAAGGCAAAGATGATACAGAGGATAGCACCAGCGAAGAGGAGGTAGAAGCCACCATCCCAGCCAACTTTATCTACGATGATACCGTAGAGGCTAGTACCACCGGAAGCACCTACGATGTAGGACATGAAGCCACGAAGGCCAACAGCAGAACCTACAGCGAATGGAGGTACGATTTCCATGGTTTGTACAGACGCCAAGAATTGAGGGATGTAAATCAAGCAACCGATGATGGCTGCGAAGATGGTTACTGCAGTCAATGTTGTGGATTGCCAGTAACCGAAGATACAGAAGATGATGATAATCAAGGAAATAATAGCTGGTGGCATCCGGTAACCCTTGAAGAGTTTATCGGAGATATAACCAGCGAAGAGGGTAGAAGGAATGGCTGCCCATTCGAAGAAGAGGAAGGCAATGGCCATTTCAGCCTTGGAGAAACCTTTTACTTGTAAGAGGTAGATAGGAATCCATGTGAGGATACCGAAACGAATGAGGTATACGAAGGTATCAACGAGGGATACGAACCAAGCATTCTTATTTTTGAATACGTAGCGATAGAAGATTTGACCAGCAGATAGGTTAGCGGCTGCTTTCGCTTGTTCAGTAGTATCGTTTTTATCGTTTTGTTCACCTGTGATTTCACTGGTTGTAGGAAGCCCTTCGAGTTCTGGACTTTCCTTAATCATTTGATAGATGATTAAAGCAATGACGATGGCAATAACGGCAGGTACCGCATAGGAGGCCAAACGCCAATGGTCTTGGGATAAGAAGAAGAAGGCGGCTGCCACGATAGGAGCGATAATACCACCACCGATGTTATGGGAGATATTCCAGATAGCACCGATAGTACCGCGGGCGGATTTAGGATACCATTTAGCGATGGTAATGAAGGAAGGACCAACCCCAAAGCCTTGGAAGAAACCATTCAAGACGATGAGGATGAGGAACATTGTCAAGCTATCAGCGAAGCCCATGAGTAAGTTCATGAGGGCACACATGATAAGGCCGAAGACCATAAACTTCTTAGGACTACATTTATCTGAAATAGAGGACATAACCCCTTTTGAGATACCATAGGCGATGAGCATGGAGCTCGTTAAGAAGCCGATTTGGGTCTTGGACAGTTCCAAAACACTTTGTAAATATGGTGTGGACAAGGCGAAGTTATTACGCACGATGTAGAAGGCTGCGTAGCCTAGGAAGACACCAGCTAGGGCCCAGAACCGTTTACTATGGTAAACGGACATGATTTGCTCCTTAGGGACCATTGGTTTAGGAGCGCCAGGTTTCAAAAATCCTAACATAATAAAACCATTCCTTTACATAAATATAAAGAATAAAATAATGTTTTATTCATTATACGATAGAGAAAGTTATTAGAAAAGACTTATTTATATTATTCATTGGCTTTTGTGATAACTCTTGGTTAGGCTTACCAAACTGTTAGTTGAGTGTTACAATTATAATATATGATACATATTACAATTAATGTGTAGTCCAATAAGGAGCTTTGGATATGAAACGCAAGGTTTTTATTACTGGTGCTAGTTCTGGTATTGGTAAGGCTATCGCCTATGCCTTTGCAAAAGAAGGGGATGATCTCCTCCTCTGTGCCCGCCGGGCAGATAAGCTAGCTGCTATTAAGGATGATATAGAAGGACAATATTCTGTTAAGGTTTCCACCTTCCCATTAGATGTCTGCGATCGAGTAGCTGTTGAAGAGAAGGTGCCTAAGGCTATAGAAAGCTTTGGGGGCATCGATATTTTGGTCAATAATGCGGGCTTAGCCCAAGGCTTGGATTCCTTCCAAGAATCTTCCTTAGATGATGCAGCTACCATGGTAGATACTAACGTAAAGGGTCTCATTTATGTGAGCCGAGTAACCTTGCCTTTCTTTATTAAGCAAAATGCAGGTCATATCTTTAATATTGGGTCTACAGCTGGTATTTATGCCTATCCAAAGGGGGCCGTTTATTGTTCCACTAAAGCGGCTGTGAAAGCTTTATCTGATGGCATTCGCATGGATACAATGGCTACGGATATTAAGGTGACCAATATCCAACCGGGTTTGGTAGAGACTCCCTTCTCTGAAGTGCGCTTTCACGGCGATAAGGCTAAGGCCAAGGCTGTTTATCAAGGAATTGATGCCCTATTAGCTGAGGATATTGCTTCGGCTTTGGTCTTTGCGGCCAATACACCACTACGGATGCAGGTATCCGATATGACTATTATGGCTAACCATCAAGCCGCTGGTTGGATGACGGCTAGGAATCAAGATTAGTCTAACATAGAGGTTATTTTAGGGAGTATCTTTATAACTATATAAAGAAAAGATTGTATAGGAGGTAAGAGTATGTCTTATAAGGTTGTTGTTGTAAACGCATTTAAAATGAATTATGACCACCAATTGGATTTTACTAGCTTAGGTGGTTCTGTAGATGTTTATGATGATTCCACACCGGAAGAATTCATCGCCCGTATCCAAGGGGCTGATGCGGTTGTTACCAAGGAATACCCTGTGTCAAAGGCCCTAATAGATCAATTTCCAGCTTCTGTAAAGCTCATCGTAGAAGCGGGTACGGGCTATAACAACATCGATCTTGATGCAGCTCGGGCTAAGGGGATTACCGTTTGTAACATCCCTGCTTACTCCACAGAGCGGGTAGCCCATACAGCCATTATGTTCATCCTCAACTTGGCTTCTTCTATGGGGGCACAAATCCGTAGTCTAGCTAAGGGTGACCGGTCTAATTTTACGGATCACCTAGCGGTGCCTCATTTGGAAGTGAACGGCAAAACCTTGGGTGTAATTGGTTACGGCCATACTGGTAAAGAGGTCATCAAGGTGGGTCAAGCGCTAGGGATGAAGGTGATTTGCCATACCCATACGGCTCGGCCTGATCAAGGGGGCGTTCACTTTGTGGATTTAGACACCCTTTTGAAAGAGTCCGACTTTGTATCCCTTAACTGCCCTCTCAATGACAGTACTAAGCACATGATTAACCAAGATAGCTTGGGGCTTATGAAGAAGTCTGCCTTCATTGTGAATACAGGGCGGGGTGGCCTAATTGATGAAAAAGCTCTCATCAAGGCTCTTCAAGAAGGGACTATTGCAGGAGCTGGCTTAGATGTACAAGAATCTGAACCACCTGCACAAGATAACCCTCTTTATGATATGCCTAATGTTATCCTAACCCCCCATATGGGTTGGAAGGGTTTAGAAACTCGCCAACGTTTGGTGTCTATTATCGCAGATGATGTAAAGGGCTTCTTTGCTGGCCAACCAGTTAATGTAGTTAGCTAGGATCCTAGTTTGCTAGTGAAAGAAGATAGTCCAGAGATGTAAAAAAGGCTGAGACATAAGTCTCAGCCTTTTCTTTTTTCAGGAGCTAGCCATCTTAGATATATGTAGCTAGAGCAACAGACAGGGTCTTTCATAAGCGCTATAGTATATCTATAAAGAAAAAAGATAGGCCATACAGTAAGGTTCCTTAGGGATTATTTTAAGGCCTTAGAACTAGGTATAGATTGGCTAGCTTAGTCTAGCAGGAGGAGGCGCCTTATGAGTGCACAAGTTATCAATAAATCCATGACCGTCGCTGATGCGGTTAAGGTAAACCCAGAAGTAATGGACGTTCTTGCCAAGGACGGCATTGATTTTTGCTGTGGTGGTAGTCATCCCTTGGCTGAGGCCATTGCAGAAAAGGGCAAAGATGTAGATCAATACATAGATATGCTCAATCAGGTAAAAGTGGCCCAAAAATCCACCCGCGCTGAGGTTCTTAATTATTCTAAGGATCAGTTGATTGACTATATCGTCCATAACTACCATCGGGAGCAATTGGTTATGATTGATGATATAGACCAAGGTTTGGAAAAGCTCCTTAATGTTCACTACGCCCATCATGGGGAAGAGTTAACTAAGATTTACCAAACCTTCTTACAATTGAAATCAGCTCTAGTTCCTCACTTCCGCCACGAAGAACACGTGGATTTCTCTGACTTTATTGCTGGTAAGCCTGTAGATTTCGACGAGCTCCGCCGGGAACATGAGGGGGCTGGGGAGATTTTAGAATCCCTGGATGCTTTGACTAACCACTATACAGCACCAGCGGATGGTTGCGCTACCTACCAGTATGTATTCAAGACTATGAAGGCCTTGGAAGAAGGTCTTCATGAACATATATTTTTAGAAAATTCAGTTTTATTTGAGATGAAGTAGGAATTATATAAGGTACATAGAGAATAAATCGCAGTGATAAAAATTTTTATCGTTGCGATTTATTTTATTTATGGATAAATAGGAGTATACTAAATGTAATTGAGCTATTATTTTCATTAGGAGGTTCTCAAGTGAGTACTGAACTACAAAAAGATTACCAACGTTTTGCTCAGGAAGCTAAACATATTGTTAAAGACCGCGTCTATACGGACTATTTGCGCCGTTATGCCTACGGTGTTGATGCATCCTGTTACCACTATGTGCCAGAAGTAGTCGTTAAGGCTAATAGCGAAGAAGAAGTGATTAAGCTGATTCGCCTAGCTAACCAATGTGGTACACCTGTTAGCTTCCGGGCCGCTGGTTCCTCTTTGTCTGGTCAATCCTCCTGTAAGGATGTGCTGATTGTTGCTAATGATGGATTTAAACGCATTGAAGTTCTTGGCAATGGCGAAGCTATTCGTGTGGATTGTGGCGTTATCGGGTCTGATGCTAACGATGCTTTGAAACCATTTAATCGTAAATTGGGTCCAGATCCTGCTACTATTACAACAGCTCTTGTTGGTGGTATCCTTAACAACAACTCCTCCGGTATGTGCTGTGGTATTGCCCAAAACTCCTACCAAACGATTCAATCCTTGCGGGTTATCTTGGTAGATGGGACCGTCCTCGACACAGGTAACCGCAAGTCTGTGGAGGCTTTCTTACAAGCTCGCCCTGATATCGTAGAAGGACTTAATAAAATCCGTGCAGATATCATGGAAGACCAAGAATTGGTGGACATGATTAAACGGAAATACAAAATCAAAAACACCACTGGTTATGGCCTCAACTCCTTGGTTGACTTCGATGAAATCGTAGACATCTTGAACCACATCTTCATTGGTTCCGAAGGGACCATTGGTTTCGTATCCTCCATTGTTTACAATACCGTAGAAGATGTACCTAATAAGGGTTGTGGCTTGGCCTTCTTCCCAACCTTGAATGATGCTTCTGAAGCGGTTGTTGCTCTCGCAGGTATGGGCCGTGAAAAGGTTATCGCTGCGGAAATGATGGACTATCAATCCCTCAAATCCGTACAACAATTGGAAGCGGTTCCTGACTTTGTCCGAGACATTCCAGAAGGGACCTCTGCTATCCTCTTCCAAACTGAATCCTATTCCAAGGATCAAGTAGATAAAAACTTGGAAGAAATCAAGGCTAAGTTAGCAGGTATTAATACTACGCGTCCAACCTTGTATTCCCAAGATCCAGAAGAATATAACTCTTGGTGGGCCATCCGTAAGGGTCTCCTTCCAATCGCTGCTGGCCAACGTCGTTTGGGCACAACCGTTATCACAGAAGACGTATGCTTCCCAATCGAAGACTTCACTAAGGGCATCGCTATGATTACCGAACTCTTCCATAAGTATGACTTTGTGGATGGCGGTATCATCTTTGGTCATGCCCTCTCCGGTAACGTTCACTTTAACATTACACCAGATTTCTCCAATCCTAAGGATTCCAAAAACTTTGGTGACCTTGTAAAAGAAATGTCTGAACGCGTTTCTGGTTATGGTGGGTCCTGTAAGGCAGAACATGGTACAGGTCGCATGGTAGCACCATTTATCGAAGTGGAATGGGGTAAAAAGGCCTATGCTATCAACCGTCGCATTAAGGCCCTCTTCGATCCTGAAGGCTTCTTGAATCCAGATGTTATGATCACTGATGATCCTGATATTTATCGCAAGAACCTTAAGGCTCAATCCCCAATCGATGAAAAACTCACTATCTGTATGGAATGTGGCTTCTGTGAAAAAGCTTGTCCATCCCGTAATCTTACCTTGACCCCTCGTCAACGGATTGCGGTTCTCCGTGAAACAAAACGCTTGGAAGAAGCGGGACAACATGAATTGGCAGAAGAACTTCGCCAAGGCTATCAATACTTTGGTGTGGATACTTGTGCGGCTTGCTCCATGTGTAAAGGCCTCTGTCCATTGTCCATCGACACAGCCCAAATTGCCTTGTCCATGCGCCGCATCGATCCACCTGCACCAGGTTTGGCAAAAGCCCTTTATGACAACTTTGATAAGACTTTGGCAGGTGCGCGTTTGGGCGTTACCTTGGGTGGTGTAGCCGGTGCTATCGTCACTCGTAAAGCCTTGGCTAAAGTAGCTGGTGCTGCTCATGATTTAACGGGCAAAACTCCATACTTGCCAACAACTACACCTAAGGCTAACCACTACAAGTTGACCAATAAGACTGCTCCTGGTAATACCAAGAAGGTCGTATACTTCTCCACCTGTGCTAACCGGGCCTTCCGTCCTAACCAAGGTTATGATGATAACCGGAGCTTACAACAAGTATTTGAAAGCCTCTGCGCTAAGGCTGGTATTGACATTATCTATCCTGAACATATCGAAAACCTCTGTTGCGGTATGTCCTTCGAAAACTATGATGATGTACACGAACGAGCTGTAAAAGATTTGTCCGATGCCCTTCACAAGGCGTCTAACAATGGTCAAATTCCAGTTGTTATCGACCACTCTGCATGCTTCAGTCATGCCTTCAAGCATATCGATGGCATCGACATTAAGGATATTTCTGAATTCCTTTACGAGTATGTAGTACCTGAACTTAATATCACTAAGTGCAATGAACGCGTTCTTGTACATAAACAATGTAAGATTAAATCAGCAGGCAAATCTCAATACATCGAAAAATTAGCTCGTCTCTGTGCTGATGATGTATTCAATATCAAGTCCTTCGCTTGTGATGGATTTGCTGGTCAAAAGGGCTTCTTCACACCTGAACTTAATAAGTGTGCAACTAAAGACCTTCGTCCAGAAGTAGAAGAATATGGCGCTACTCTCGGCGTATCCTCTTCCTCCACTTGTGAAATCGGTCTCGGTGAACAAGGTGGCATTCCATTCATTGGTATTGCTTACCTCTTGGACCGTTGCTCCACTGGTAAAAATTAATTTAAATAGACCCCATGTTTCATGGGGTCTATTTATATGTTAGGAGACCTATCAGATAAAATCCGAATATTATTAACGGTACTTATAAAAATTATTCGAATTTATGAATCCTTTTTATTGAATGAGGCCTTGGCCTATGGTAAAATAAACGGGTAAAATACTGTCATTAATCATAAGGAGAGAGACCATGATCCCACGCTATACACGAGAAGCTATGGGCCATATTTGGAGCGAACGCAACGAATTTGACACCATGTTGTTGGTTGAGAAGTTAGCCTCTGAAGCACAAGCTGAATTGGGCGTAATCCCTAAGGAAGCGGCTGCTATTATTCGGGAAAAGGGCGACTTCGAAGTGGAACGAATCCATGAAATCGAAGCGGAAACCAACCATGATATCATCTCCTTTGTAACCGCTGTAGGGGAAAAGGTAGGTCCAGAAGCGGCTAAGTACATCCATTTGGGTCTGACCTCCACAGATGTTAAGGATACAGCCTTAGGCTATATGATGAAGCAATCCTGTGATATCCTCTTGGAAGATCTCAAGAAATTGCACGATGTTTTGCGCCGCCGGGCTGCTGAGTTCAAACATACACCTATGATTGGTCGTACCCATGGTATTCATGGGGAGCCTACTACCTTCGGCTTGAAACTCTGCCTCTGGATGGCGGAAGTAGAACGGGATATAGAACGTTTGGAACATGCCCGTAAAACAGTGGCAGTCGGCAAATTGTCTGGTGCTGTAGGGACTTACTCCAATATCGATCCATTCGTGGAACAATATGTATGTGAAAAATTGGGTTTGGAACCTGTTAAGATTGCTACTCAAGTAGTACAACGGGACCGCCACGCAGAATTCTTGTCCACCATGGCTGTTATCGGTGGCACCTTGGATAAGATTGCCCTCGAAATCCGCCACTTGCAACGGACAGAAGTACGAGAAGCAGAAGAGTACTTCAGCCCTAAGCAAAAAGGTTCTTCCGCTATGCCTCACAAACGGAATCCTATTACCTGTGAAAAAATCTGTGGTATGGCTCGTCTCTTGCGGGGCTATGCACAATCTGCCTATGAAAACCAAGCTCTCTGGCATGAACGGGATATTTCCCATTCTTCTGTAGAACGGGTGATTTTGCCAGATGCTACTATTGCCTTGGATTATATGTTGAATCTAACTACGCGAACTCTTGATAAACTTTTGGTATACCCTGAAACCATGCTCAAGAACCTCAATCTCACAGGGGGGCTCGTGTTTAGCCAAACGATTTTGACCCACTTGGTTGATAAGGGGGCTGTCCGCGATGAGGCTTACCGGTGGGTACAAAAACATGCTATGGAACGCTGGTTGGAAGGTAAGGACTTCGCTACCGGCCTCAAGTCCGATGAAAATATCAAGAAGTACATGACTGACGAAGAAATTGATGCTTGTTTCGATCCTTATAAGCTCTTGAAACACGTTGACACTATCATGGCTCGTTTCGGCCTATAAGATAGGATTTTGAAGGACCTCTTAGGAGGTCCTTTTTCTTGTTCTGCCTAGTTTGGATGAGGAGAGATAAGGGCAGTTTTTCATAGAAATTTAAGGATTTTAGTTTATAGTGAGAGCCAATGAGAATGTTGGGATCATTCTAGGGGCTGTGTATTGTGAAACCTTTTATGAGAAGAAAGGAATCACTATGAACAAGATGTTGAGCTCTCTTTACCGGACCGCCTTACAAGCTGGGGCGGGTATTATGACAGGTGGTATCATTCTGTCTTTCGTGGCCGGTGGTCATGTGTCAGGTTTTTTAGTAAAGCTCGTAGCTGTTATGGCCTTAGTGGGGGCCATCCTCTACAGCCTACCGGCGAGTCGCTTGGGAGAAGACTGGTCTCCTAAATCCTTGGCTACTATTAGCACCTTGGCTTTTGCACTGGCCAGTCTCTTGGCCTTAATTTTCCATTTGGCCATGCCTTTCCAAAAATTTTTAGTAGATCTTTTGGCTTATGTGGCGGCCTTTGCAGGCTTGATTTCAGCAATCTCTGTGACAAGTAACTTGCTAGCCAGTCATTGGGGCGCTTCTAGGGGGACTCTTCTTGGTGCTTATTGTTTGACTACCATCCTAGCGGTTGGTGCCTTAACAACTTTAATTCCGGGGGAAGTTCTTTTGCCTATGAAAGGGCAAGCTGTGTTTGCCATTATCGGATCCTTAGCCTCTTGGGCCACCATTGCATTCTTGGTTGATTACTATCGAGTGGCTGCTTCTTCCCCTAAAAAGGTTATTTCTCTATCTCCTCAAAGGGGGGTTCTTAATCGCCTCCTTCTATGGGTTGGGATTTTACTTCTTATGATGGGCGTGGTAGGGGCCTTTATTGGCACTTATCTGCTGGCGGCTGCCCTAGTTCTTTTAGGACATCTACTTCTTTCATATGTTCTGTGTCAGGGCGTATAAGAAATAGAATATGTTTCTAAAACTATATACAGGTTAGATTAGGCTTGGTTCCTTTACTTAAGGGAACCCAGTTTTTATAGTTGTGAGAAAAAACGTTTAATTAACTGGTTAAATTCTATATCGATAGATTGAATTATATGCATATATATAAAAATTCTGCTATAATATGGAAGTAAAAGGGTTTTTTAGGAAATCCTACTCATACGTTCCAATAGGGAGGATATAGAGCATGGCTACAAGTATGGTAATCGGCACACAATGGGGTGACGAAGGTAAAGGTAAGGTCGTTGACTATTTGGCTGAACAAGCAGACGTCGTTGTCCGCAGCCAAGGGGGCAACAATGCAGGACATACTGTTGTTGTAGATGACCAAGCGTTTGCCCTCCGCCTCTTGCCATCTGGTATTTTATACGATAATAAAGAAAATATTATCGGCACAGGTGTTGTAGTGGATCCAAAGGGTCTCCTTGATGAAATCAAAGGCCTTGAAGAAAAGGGGAAATCCGCTAAGAACCTTAAAATTTCCGACCGTGCTCATGTGGTAATGCCTTACCACCGCGCCCTTGATGTAGCGGAAGAAAATTCCAAGGCTGAAGGTCAAAAAATCGGCACTACTAAAAACGGTATCGGTCCTTGTTATGCGGACAAGGTAAATCGTGTGGGTATCCGTATGTGCGACCTTATGGACCCAGAAGTGTTTAAGGAAAAGCTAGCTTACAATGTGAAGATGAAAAATGCCATGTTGGAAAAGGTTTACAACCAACCAGAGCTCATGGTCGATTACGATACGCTTCTCGAGGAATACTTAGGCTATGCTGATCAAATTCGCCACATGGTGACCGACACCAATGTAGAGCTCTTTGAAATGATCGAATCCGGTAAGAAGGTCCTCTTTGAAGGGGCCCAAGCAACAATGCTTGACTTAGACAATGGTACCTATCCATTTGTAACCTCCTCTCATCCAGTAGCTGGTGGTGCCTCCACTGGCGCTGGCCTGGGCCCTAATTATCTCAAGGGAATCGTAGGGGTTGTAAAAGCTTACTCCACACGGGTTGGTGAAGGCCCATTCCCATCTGAACTCTTGGATCAAACAGGGGATAAGATCCGTAATGAAGGCCATGAATTTGGTACCGTAACAGGTCGTCCTCGCCGCTGTGGTTGGCTCGATTTGGTGGTGGTAAAATACGCTGCTGCTCTTAACTCCTTAGACCACTTGGCGATCACTCGTCTTGATATCCTCGATTCCTTCGATGAACTTAAGATTTGTGTAGGCTATACAATCGATGGTAAGGCTGTGAAGGGCTTCCCTGCAGACCTTAAAAAATTGGCTCAATGCCAACCTGTATATGAAACAATGCCTGGTTGGAAAGAAGATATCTCCGGTATCCGTGAATACGATCAATTACCAGCTGCAGCTCGTGCCTATGTAGAACGTATTGCTGCTGTAACAGGCGTGCCTTTGGGTATTGTCTCCGTAGGTCCTAACCGCGATCAAACCATCGCTTTGGACGAAATGTATAAATAATTTTCTGTTAAATAAAGGGTGAAGTAACCATGGAATTATCTTATGAACGCTTAGCAACGGTTTTCAAAGCCTTGTCCGATGAAACTCGCTTGCATATCATTGACATGTTGTCTTGTAATGAATTGTGTGCAGCAGATATCTTGGCTAGCTTTAACCTCTCCCAATCTACTTTGAGCTACCATATGAAAATCCTCATTGATGCGGGTGTGGTTAATTCCCAACGGAATGGCTTGTGGACTCGTTACTCCATCAATGAGCCAGCTTTCCAAGAGCTCCTCAAAATCATTCCTCAATTGTACGAAACAAAGGACGAATGCATTTGCTCCCAAATTAAGTACTGTCGCATCGAAGACGGCCCAGAAGCGTAAGACCATGCGACGTTGGATTATGCATGTGGATATGGATGCCTTCTATGCATCCGTCGAACAGCGCGATAACCCAGACTATAGAGACCGCCCCCTGATTGTGGGCGGTCTTTCTGCACGTGGGGTAGTCTGTACGGCCTCCTATGAGGCCCGTAAGTTTGGGATTCACTCGGCTATGGCTACGGAGAAGGCCCGTAAGCTCTGCCCTGAGGGGATTTTTATTTGGCCCCGCATCGACTATTACAAGCTTATATCCGGGCAAATCCACAAGGTTATGGAGGAGTTTACGGATATGATTGAGCCCTTGTCCCTGGACGAGGCCTTTCTTGATGTGACTGGGTCTACCCACCGCTTTAAGGGGCCTTATGATCTAGGGCGGGCCCTCAAGCGGCGGGTCTTTGAAGAGACAGGCCTCATTATATCGGCTGGCCTAGCTCCTAATAAGTTCTTGGCCAAGATTGCTTCGGACTTAGACAAGCCCGACGGCCTAGTGGTTGTTCCTTATGGGAAGGAGATGGAATTCCTTCGAAAGTTGCCTATCAAGCGCCTCTGGGGTGTGGGGGCCAAGACGGAGAAGAAATTCTTGGAAGCCGGCTTTAAAACTATAGGAGACCTGCAGGTTTTAGCTGATGAACGGACTCTAATCCCCATCGTAGGTAACCAGGCTAACCACTTTTGGGAATTGGCTAGGGGAATCGATAATCGTCCTGTTGAACCGGACCGTCAGGTCCAATCCATAGGGCGGGAGGAGACCTATGAGGAAGATCTGGATGATGAAAGCCTTATCGATCGAGAGTTTCAGTTTTTTGCCAATCGAGTAGCTCGTCAGCTCCGTAAGAAAAATTTGATGGGTACTACAGTGTCTATCAAGATTCGTTATGATGATTTCTCTACGATTACGCGCCAAAAAACCTTGGATACGCCGACTGATTCTGAGTCCCTTATGTTGGCGGCGGCCCGGTCTCTCTATAGCAAGATTAAGCGGACCAGGCCAGTCCGCCTTCTAGGCCTAACCATGGCGGGTCTATCTGAGCCCGTGGCCCAGACCTCTCTCTTTGGAATGGAAGAGGAGGAATACCTATTAGCCCAGACCCTAGATGGCCTTCAGGCCCAGTTTGGAGGAGATGCTATCATGAAGGGCTTTGCTTGGGAACGAGCCCAAGAGGGGATTGGTCGCAATCGACACCGCTTTCACCATGGCGATGGTGGCCCTCAAGAGGACGGTCTTAAGGATAGCGAATAGGGGGACTTTCATGATACAATGAAACAAATGAGAATGTTATTCTGTCGTTTGACCTATGAGGTAGATACATGAGTATGTTTAAGGTTGCCATTCATTATGGCGCAGATGACCGAGGCTATGTGGCCTATGATACAGAGACTAAAGAATTGTCTGTATCCCTTCCTAATCAAGAATGGGCGGACAAGGTAAGTGCATTCTTGAAACAAGATCACTCTATCGCTCACGCTATGGGTCTTGATACCTATCAAGAATTGGATATTGATCCATTGGAATCCTTGGGTAACTTGAAGTTGGCCTTGACCCGCTTGTGGGAAGCTACAGAGGTTCAAGTCGACTGGAGCCGACCTGTAGAAGATTAATACTATGGCCACCACCTATGGTGGCCTTACATGCGTCTATAGCTCAGTAGGATAGAGCAGCAGTTTCCTAAACTGCGTGTCATCGGTTCGATTCCGGTTAGGCGCACCAGTATAGAAAAGAAGGCATACAGCTTTTATAAGCCGTATGTCTTCTTTTTTGTATTATCTTGCAATTCTTATGAGCTAGAATTATAATATTAGAACAATATTCACATTTTGTTCATGTTTTGACAATGAATAGTGTATAGAGGGGTACAATAAGATTCAAGTTCCATTCGATAGCTTTGAATCTTTTTTTAGGTTTATTGTTTGTGTTGTCTTAAAAGGGGGAAACCAAATGAAAAAAGAATTGCTGTTAACAGCCATGATCACTGCAACTATTACTACAACAGGGTTTGCAGCATCCAATTTAGATATTAGTGCTACAACTGCTGCGCCATTAAGCATGAAAAATTCTATTGCATATGGTGGGGATAATAAAATTGAGAGCGGTATTGGATCTCCTGTAGAAAATACATTGCTCGGTGGCGATAAGAATACCATTCGAGCTTCTGCTTCTAATAGTATCACTTCTGGTAGTAATAATACTGCATCTGGTCCAGGTAGCATCGTAGCAGGTTGGTATAATACAAACTCTGCTACTCACGGTTGGTAGTAGGTACTAGCAATACTGTTGGTGGTACTAATAATATCGTAGGCGGCTTTAACCATGCTAATAATGACAATGCTATTAGCTCTTTATTAGTTGGTACACATAATAGCATTGATGGTAAGAACTCCGTGGCTTTGGGCATGAATAATACTATTAAAGGCAACAATGCTTTGGTAGGTGGTACTGGTGCCAAGGTACAAGGTAATAATGCTATTGCTTTTGGCGATAGTGCTAAAGCAACGTACGATGATGCATACGCCATTGGTCGTAAAGCAGAAGCAACAGCTCAAAATACTGTGGCTATCGGTAATAATGCAAAGGCCAATAACATTATGGGCACAGCGATTGGCTATAATGCAAAAGCAAAAAATGATTACGCTACAGCAGTAGGTTATAGCTCCACAGGTTCTGGTAATCAGTCCTCTGCATTTGGTTTTAATGCGGAAGCAACTGCTATGAATACAACTGCAGTGGGATCTTATGCAAATGCTAGCGGTGCGTATTCTACAGCATTGGGTTTTAAAACTGCAGCTTCTAATGAGGATGCTGTAGCATTAGGTAACTATTCTACTAGTGCTGGTAAAAGTGCCTTTGCTGCTGGTACATTAGCTAAAGCAGCAGAAAAGGACTCTTTAGCAATCGGTCATAGTGCAACTACAACAAAGGAAAATGGCATCGCTATCGGTACAAATGCGACTGTAGATGGCGTTGATTCTATTGCTATCGGTAAAGCGGCTAATATCGCTAAGGCAGGGAGCATTGTAATTGGCAGAAATACAACTGCTGATGAATTAGCTGTATCCATCGGTACTGACTCTGTAGCAACTGGCTGGGGCGGTACTGCAGTAGGTACTATTTCTAAAGCTACTGGGGCTCAGTCCACTGCTATTGGTGATAATGCGCAAGCATCTGATACATACTCCACAGCACTTGGTGTATCTTCTGTAGCTTCTGGTAGAGCGGCTAATGCGATTGGCCTTTCTAAAGCGACAGGATATGCATCTAATGCTATTGGTTTTGTAGCGGAGGCTTCTGGTAAAAGCTCTACTGCCATAGGTAATACAGCTAAAGCTCTTAATGAAAACTCTATCGCTATTGGTACGAGTGCGAAGGCTGCCACAGATAATAGCATTGCACTTGGGGCTAAGTCTGTTACTGACACAGCTGTATCTACTAGTTCCGGTGTTATCGGCGGCAGAACATATAGTTTTGCTGGTGGAAATGCGGTTGGTACATTGAGCATTGGTGATAGTGGTGCAGAAC
>ERZ651108.533-NODE-533-length-18494-cov-18.488801_pt1 | contig 18494 bp, 15 predicted proteins | sample MGYA00512173_ERZ651108 | MGnify/ENA metagenome assembly ERZ651108 | reverse complement strand
ACAACAAACTATGCGTAACATTTTATCCATATTGTGCACACTGATTCTTCCGACCTTTGTTGAAGCCGCAACTTGTGGCTTATTAATAACGGGAACAGCGTCTTGCACAAGCAAAACAAAGACAGCTATGACACAAACAGATTCTATCATCGCTCCTAAGACGAAATTTACACGTCCTGACGATGCGACATTACGAAAGATGCTTACTCCCGAACAGTATGCTGTAACACAGCAGGCTGCCACCGAACGACCTTTCACCAACGAGTATGACCATGAGTTCAGAGAGGGTATCTATGTAGACATCACAACTGGCGAACCACTGTTCTCTTCTACTGATAAGTTCGATTCTGGCTGCGGTTGGCCAGCTTTTTCAAAGCCAATCGACAAGAAGGTCATTACAAATCATACCGACACCTCACATGGCATGGTGCGTACGGAAGTGAGAAGTAAGACTGGCAAGGCGCACCTTGGGCACGTCTTTGATGACGGACCAGCAGCGACTGGGGGCAAAAGATATTGTATCAACAGTGCTTCGTTACGTTTCATCCCACTTGAAGAGATGAAAGCAAAAGGCTACGAAGCCTATATAAAATTAGTTAGACCAATGAAAGAAATATACGTGGCAGGTGGTTGTTTCTGGGGAACAGAGCATTACCTCAAGCAGATAGAAGGCGTTACGGCTACCGAAGTGGGCTATGCCAACGGTATTATCAAGAACCCAACATATGAGGATGTTTGCACAGATAAGACACAGTTTGCCGAGGCTGTGCACATCACCTACGACCCTAAGGTTATCAGTTTGGAGTTCTTATTAGGCTTATACTTTAAGTCAATCGACCCAACAAGCATAAACAAGCAGGGAAACGACCGTGGTAGTCAGTATCGTACAGGCGTTTATTACACCGATCCAGCCGACCTCCCAACAATCAAAAAGGTGTTTGAAGAGGAACAAAAGCAGATTCACGGAAAGATTGCCGTTGAGGTGAAACCGCTCAAGAACTTCTACACAGCAGAAGAATATCATCAAGATTATCTTGACAAACACCCAACAGGCTATTGTCATCTGCCTGCAGCGCTCTTTGAGTATGCCCGCAAGGCTAAGATGAAAAAGTAAGAAAAAGCTCTGGCAGGACTATTAAGTTCTCTGCCAGAGCATTTTTATACTCTAAGAATATCTGACATATAAGTTAACTTGTTAGAAAGAAAACATCTACGAATGTAACTCCACCTCCAACCTAAAAAGTGTTGAGAGCAGCTATAAATAAGGGAAATGATATTATGAATATAGGGAAAAGGACATTTATCTATATTATTATCATATGCGGGATATTGTATTTAAAAAGTAATTTTATCATTACATCCTCAATATACCTTACTATTGAAATCGTATTATCTATCATAATTCCTTTACTAATATACAAAAGAAAGATAAGTTTAAAATCCTTTTTTGTAGCAGGATATACTTCTTTCTTGGGTCTGTTATTCTGTTTCTATTCTCTTTTATATATCTATGCTCAAGTACAGCAAAAGATTATTCTCCTAAAGCCACAAGTTGTTGACTATTTACCTTCTCATGGTTATAAGACTTCTTCGGGGATAAAAATTAAAATACATGACAGTTATGTTATATTGCCATATACTTCAAAAGAATTAGATTCGTTATTTTCTATATCGAACAAAGAAAAGAAAGATATAGCTATAGACCTTTACATTAAAAAGATAAGCCCCGATATTTATTATATATCCGACTATAAAGTTCATTGGTCAGGAAAGCAAAAAAATGAGATTTAGTTTATGCTTTATCGAGATGCTATTTGCTATGAAAGGTACTCAAGATTACACACTTACAAGGGTAACAAACCTTTTATTTACGACTACTCTACCAACTTAAATAAAACAATTCCTCATGTAGTATCTCTTTTCAAACAACAAGTTGGCTATCTCTTAACGACATCTTGTAATGGTGTTAAGCCTCCGCACCACTCGTGCTAAGCTTCCGCACCATCCGTGCGGGGCATCCGCACAAGTATAAAAGAGGCTAAAAGAGACTCTTTACCACCATTACTTATCACGTTGAAAACAAATATCAAACTTTGAGAAGAAGTTGTTTATTAATCTGTATGCGAGCTTATTGAATACGCACAACACGTATTCCGAGATTAGCTGGACGAGCCATCATATAATTATAGAGCGTCTCTGCAGGGTCAACAACCTTATTGCCGTTCTTCCTAAGATTAGAAGCATTCATGAGATGAAGTCCATCCTTGTGCCATACAGCAAAGCCAAGATGTGTTGTATCCAACTCTCGCTTATTAGTAACAATCGCAAGGATGTCACCATCTCGCACTACCTCTCGAAGTAGTTTGCTATTGTTAAGCAGACTCTTAGGAATATAGCGTATCTTTGTTCCGTTGGTAGCATCCTCCAACTTCTTAAGTTCAGCCACGCGTTCAGGATTGTTCTTCAACATATCATAGAGTCTTGCGTTCTGACTCATATAGTTGATTTTCAAGGTCTGAACAGCTGTGAAAGGAGGATTAGGCGTGTCTATCTCTCTGACAAAGCCCATTCGCTCATTATCTTCCAACCACCAATGGAAATAGTGCAGACGGTTTACGTAACTCATCTTACCGCCACGATAGCGGACTTGTTCTAACTGACGCACATAGTCTGAGAAACGTGTTTCGCCCTTCTTAACACAAAGCGTAAGAGCCGTAACAGCCTCAACATAAGTCGTACAGTCTAATCCATGAAGATTAACAACGAGTTTCTCATCCTCGTTGATATCCAAGGTATGGGCAACATAAGGCACCCCGATAAACTTTCGACCAAGCTTAATAATGAGTTGTTCATTAGTCAGTTGCTGTCGCTGTGGAACAAACTCCTGCAACAACTGACAGACCAAAGCACTGTCAGCCTTTGTATAACTGTCAATATATGTTGGTAGCGTATCCGTCTGTTCAGCTGAAGATGCCTCAGGAACAGCACTTGTCATCTGCTCTGATGTCACAACTGTATCAGCAACTTGCTGTGTCTTTGTCTTCTGTTCGGACTTTGCACCACAAGCAGAGAAAGCAAAAAGAGCAGAGAATATAAGTGAATATTTTAGTGTCATATTAATAAGTTCTAATTCAAAAAAAACATATCGTTAGGCTACTAACGCTCTAACAATGTCTATTCTATTTCTCCTTCTTTCTTCCAAAGTTAAAACCTGCATAGAGATTAATACTTCCAAAGAAGTTATTGGTAGAGAAATTACTGCGACGATAATTATAGGCATGAAGGATAGTACTCATACCAACATACCATTTGCTATTGTTCCACACCACACCAAAGCGTCCAATACCATCAATATTAATATTATTGAACTTAAAATCGTTGATAGAAAAGGTACGATGAGTAACGTCTCCCTTACTACTTTTATAAGCTAAAGCCAACGAAAGTGAACCAGCCAAGACCCAGTTACGAGCAAAAACCCAGTTATAGGCATAGCCACCACTGATAGAAATATCAGTGTACTTAACCTCACTAAACATCAATGTACTGTCTATCGGATTGGAAGGAACCTGGTTACCAAGACGATTTGAGATGACTCTATTAAGTTCTCCCCAATTGACATCAAGGCTATGCTGCGTATAGCCAATGCCCAATAGCGGACTACCTGCTGAACGACGTTGTATCGTACTTTGGCTGAAAGCTGCTGGATAAGAGAATCTACGGTGATTGAAGATATAATAAATATTGAAACCCTTAATGGTTGAGGTCAATCCACCAAAGTCAGTTCCACGTATCGCATCTGTGTTAATATCCTTCCCAAGATACAACTGTCTGATTTTATAATCATTGCCTGTCTTACGATAATAAATATCGAGTCCGAGCATCGAACTATATAAACTTAAATCATATTCTTGTCGAGGATTGTTGTTCTTGTTCCAGAAATCCAAGTGCTTTATATCCAGTGTGTAACCCAAGAATATCCAACGCCAACCGAAATAAGGTCCTATACGTACCGTAGCTTCTGGTGCAAAGGTAATACTTTGCTCTTTCGAACTACTCAAACGATACACCTCATAGGTATTTGTATTCTGCAACATGAAAGCAAAATTATACTTTTGAGGCTCAATATAAGAAGTGTCTATCTCATTGAAATGCTGGAAAAAGCCACCGCCTTTGCCCGACTTCTGTTTAAACATGCGTGAAGGTTCGCCGCTGCGCATCCATCGCACAGAGTCTGTTGCCTGCTTGCTTGGAAGGATATCACCACTATCTTTCCTAACTACTAAGCTATCAGATAGAGTCGTTGTTGAAAACGCATAAGCCTTTGTTCCTCCTAAAAACAATAGGAGGAAACACAGAACCAAGTAGTCGTTGAAAGTTAGCTTCATCTGAATAATTAAACAAAAACAAATGCCCTCAAGGGCTTTTCCTATATCTTTCCGAGGATGCGATCCATCACCCAGTTGGTTGGAGTGGCACTAATACTCGTACAATCACATGCTCCATAACCCTGCATATCCTCAATAACAGACTTAATAATAGGGAGTTGAACATATGGAGGATTAGCGACCTCAATATCTCTTTCACCCTCACTGGTACAGAGGTGGATTGGTGCATAAGTATAAACAGAGAAGGATAATCTACCTTTTGAACCATAAATCTCTATACGATCCTCACGCGCACTCTCATGAGCAGCAAAGCACCAAGCACCACTACCTGTCAAACCATTCTCAAAACGGAAGACAGCATTTACCGTATCTTCGAGGTTGTAGAGCCCCGCACGATTAGCTGTGTAGCCATGCGCCTTGATAATAACGCCAAATAAGTTTTGTAGTAGGTCGAGCTGATGAGGAGCAAGGTCATAGAAATAACCGCCACCGGAGATATGCGATTGTAGACGCCACGGTAGTTGCACGTTCTTTTCGTAATCCAAATCGCGTGGAGGAACAGCAAAACGCACTTGCACAGTAAGTATCTTACCTAATTCACCACTATCAACAATCTCTTTTACTTTCTTGAAGTAAGGAAGATAACGACGATAATAAGCGACGAAACATGGCACTCCCGTCTGCTCTGACACACGATTGATACGCACGCAATCCTCGTAAGAAGCCGCCAAAGGTTTCTCTATATAACAAGGCTTTCCGGCACGCATTGCCATGATAGCAAAGGTTGCATGGGCAGAAGGAGGTGTAGCAATATATATTGCATTTACGTCAGGATCGTCTACCAAAGCCTGTGCATCGGTATACCATTTCCGTATACCTTGACGCTCAGCATACGAACGCGCCTTTAACTCGCTACGGCTAAACACAGCGACAACATGCGAACCCATTACTTCATTGAACGCTGGTCCAGACTTCTTTTCTGTTACCTCACCGCAGCCAATAAATCCCCAGTTGATTTGTTTCATTTACACATCAGTTATCTACAAACGCATCGACAAGAGTAAAAAAAGCTTGCTTCCACTTTGCCGAGTGCAGCATATTTTCTGCAAAAATAACGCAAACGAGAGCAAAGGAAGCTTGCTTCCACTTTGCCAAGTGCAGCATATTTTCTGCAAAAATACGAAAAAACTATCAACTGACCATTCATAGCTATTAACTTTTTAGTAACTTTGCAGGAAAAGCTGATTATATCACATACTCTTCAAAATATGATTATCAAGAATTCAGAATTCACTATATCTTCACCTTCATTGTCAAAGTGTCCAGAAGATACAAAGGCAGAATATGCTTTTATTGGACGTTCAAACGTAGGAAAGTCAAGCCTTATCAATATGCTTTGTAACCATAAAGGCTTGGCAAAAACCTCATCAAAACCAGGCAAGACGCTACTTATCAATCACTTTATTATCAATAACGAGTGGTACTTAGTTGACCTTCCTGGCTATGGATATGCCAAAAGTTCAAAGACTGTAAGAAATAAGTTGGAGCAGATGATAGCCCAATATATCCTCCAACGCAAACAACTTGTGAACGTATTTGTACTGATTGATATCCGTCATGAGCAGCAGAAGATAGACCGTGAGTTTGTTGACTGGTTAGGTGAAAGCAATGTTCCTTTCTCTATTATCTTTACGAAAGCAGACAAGCTATCACCTGCCAAGGCTAAGTCAAACGCCCTTCTTTGGATGAAAAAGCTACAGGATAGATGGGAAGAACTTCCTCCTTACTTCATTACGTCGGCTGAAAACAAGACTGGAAGAGAAGAAGTATTAAACTATATTGACGAAATCAATAAGACTTTATAATAGGACTTTATGGCGCAGATACCCTATCTTGATGTCCAAAATCTAACAAAGAGCTTCGGTGCACAGGTCCTCTTTAAGGATATCTCTTTCTCTATTGCAGAAGGACAGCATGTTGGACTCGTAGCACAAAACGGTACAGGAAAGTCTACTCTACTCTCTATTCTAACTGGAAAAGAGGGTTATGACAGTGGTTCTATCATCTATCGCAATGACTTGCGAGTGGGAATGTTAGAGCAAAGTCCGCATTTTGACCCAGAAGAAAGCGTCTTGGATGCTTGTTTCAACCATGAAGGAAATCCAGAAAGGCTCCTAAAGGCGAAGCAAATCCTCACCATGTTGAAGCTCTATAACTTAGATCAGCCTATGGGACAACTAAGCGGTGGACAGCAGAAACGCGTTGCTTTGGCAAATGTTCTTATATTGGAACCAGACTTCCTTATACTTGATGAGCCTACCAACCACCTTGACTTAGAGATGATTGAATGGTTAGAAGGCTATCTTTCTCGTGGTAACAAGACTATCTTTATGGTGACACACGACCGTTATTTCCTTGATAACGTGTGTAATACTATCTTAGAATTAGACAACAACACGATATACACCTATCGTGGCAATTACTCTTACTACTTAGAGAAACGTCAAGAGAGAATCGACAATACCCGCGCTGAGATTGCACGTGCAAACAACCTCTATCGTACGGAGTTAGAGTGGATGCGCCGAATGCCACAGGCTCGTGGACACAAAGCCCGCTACCGTGAGGAAGCTTTCTATGAATTAGAAGCAAAGGCTAAGCAGCGAATTGAAGAACGACAGGTGCGCTTGAAGTCATCAAGTGTGTATATCGGAAGTAAAATCTTTGAGTGTCAATATGTCTCAAAGAGGTTTGATGACAAGATAATACTGAACGACTTCTACTATAACTTCTCACGATTTGAGAAGATGGGTATCGTTGGTAACAATGGTACTGGCAAGTCAACCTTTGTAAAGATGCTACTTGGAGAGGTTGCACCTGACAGCGGTAAGTTTGATATTGGTGAGACAGTGCGCTTTGGTTATTTCTCACAAGAAGGCTTAAAGTTCCGTGATGACCAGAAGGTTATTGACATTATCACGGACATAGCAGACTATATTGACCTTGGAGGAGGCAAGCACATGACGGCTTCACAGTTCCTCAACTACTTCCTCTTCTCACCAGAACAACAGCACAACTATGTGTATAAGCTCTCTGGTGGCGAGAAACGCAAGCTCTATCTCTGCACAGTCCTAATGAAGAATCCGAACTTCTTAGTCCTCGACGAGCCTACCAACGACTTGGATATTCAGACCTTACAGATTCTTGAGGAGTATCTTCAAGACTTCCCTGGCTGTGTCATCGTCGTATCACACGACCGATACTTTATGGATAAGGTTGTTGATCACCTCTTAGTATTCAAGGGTGAAGGAGAGATTCAAGACTTCCCTGGTAACTATACGCAGTTCCGTGACTTCCAAAAGATGAAGTCTAAGGAAGAGGAACAGCAGAAACCAACAAAGAATAGTAGCCCAACAGCAAACGAACCTAAGAAAGATTACCGTAACAACACAAAACGTAAGATGTCTTTCAAGGAGAAGCGGGAATACGAACAGCTTTCAGATAAGATTGCACAATTAGAAGAAGAGAAACAACAACTTGAAGAAGAACTCTGCTCTGGCAATCTCTCTGTAGACGAACTTACAGAAAAGAGCAAGCGTTTACCTATCTTAAAAGATGAGCTGGACGAGTTAGAACTTCGCTGGTTAGAGTTGGCTGAACTTGCTTAACACCCTCAACCCTACTCTACCCAATGGGCTTCTCATTATGAAGAAGTCAATAATTCACTCCACGATGTACATGGAAGAGTCTTCACTTTTCAAGAGACAATTCTTCACATCGGGAGTCCCGACTCATAAAAAGGCATTCCCCTAATTTCATTTAGGGTAATTCCATGAAATGAATGAACTATTCCTATTATCTTTGCTGTATAACAAATAAGATAATAACTAAAAAAGATGATTATGGAAAAGAAGAACTTTTATCGTCAGCTTCGCCTTAGTTGCGTAGTCCTTATGGCAGTCTTTGCACTCAGTGCTTCAGCACAGTCTTCACGTCAAGTACGTCCTTACTCTTTCAATAAGAATGGTGTATTCTATGGTCGTCAACCAGTTATGGGAATAGACATACGCACCTTCGTTGATCTTGGGTATGGTTATGCAAAAGATAGATATAACGTTTATTTTGAAGGACAGATTCTTCCATTCGTTGACCCAATGACCTTCCGTCTTAAGGTACCAGGAAGTGTTTATCAAGGTGGCTATCCCGGCGATTATTCTGATGACTATCCAGTTAATCCGCGTGATGAGTACGACCCTTATTATAATGAAGGTTACGTCGTTACTTCTAATGCAGTTCTTTACAATGGTAGAAAGACTAATGCAAGTGCAAGAAGCTTCAAGGACTTAGGATGGGGTTATGGGAAGGATGCCTTCGATGTCTATTATATGGGTAACAAGGTAGATGGCGCCAGCAGTTCCAGCTTCAAAGTACTCAAAGATGGCTATGCAGAAGATGCATTTGACACCTATTATCGTGGAAAAGTAGTAAGATAATGATTCAATTATGATAGATCAGATACTTTCTTATAACAAAAGGTTTGTGGCTGAAAAAGGCTACGAACCTTTTATTACATCTGGGCAACCAGATATGAAGTTAGCTATTGTCAGTTGCATGGACACCCGTTTGACGAAGTTGCTACCCAATGCACTCGGCTTAAGAAACGGAGATGCAAAGATTATCAAAATAGCTGGTGGAACCATTCTTACCCCCTACGACTCTGTGATGCGCTCCCTTCTTGTGGCTATCTATGAGTTGGGTTGTCAAGAGATTATGATTATCCATCACTCTAATTGTGGTGCTTGCGACATGAATGCCGACCATTTCCTACATTTGATGCGTGAGCATGGAATCACGGATGAAGCTATCAAAGAAGCAGAACAGCAGGTTAATCTTAACGAATATTTGGACGGTTTCCATGATACAGAGGCAAGCGTACGCCGCACGGTGAGGACTGTTCAGCAACACCCACTCGTACCGAAAGACATTGTTGTACGTGGTTTTATCATTGACTCACGTACTGGCGAACTAACACCCGTCGACTAACAAAGTATTAAAGAGCTGAGACCCTTGTTGATAATCGCATATCACACAAGGGTCTCATCAATTACATACTTGACATTTAGATGTCACTGAGAATTCTCCCAGCTGCTTGTAGATTAAGATAACGTTTACATAGTTAGTTTTAATGTCATCTCCGACATTCAGATACAAAGATATACATTTCTGTTAGAACAACCAAAAATTATCCTATTTTTGTTATATTTTAGTAAAAATATCACATCAAAGCCTCTCTAATTCTTAACTTTCTATATAAAATACAATAATTATTCATTCTATGTATAAATAAACTCTTTTCGTCATTTGAGTATCCTATTTAATTACATCTTACACTGAAATATGTAATACTCATCATTCGCTATTATTTAAGAATGAAATATAGTCTAAGAAAAATTACACATATTAGCTACCCATTAGACACTTACGAACCTTCTTAATAATAACCACAACGCCTCTCTGTGCTTATTTTTAAGATACGTGATAGTAGTCCGCACAGGTCGTGCTGATGCTCCGCACATATGGTGCTGATGGTAAGCACCACTGGTGCGAAGTACTAAATACCATGCTATCTATTACCGATATGAAATAAACTTATTGTAATAACCAAGCTATTCTACCAACGGCGAACCAAAATTATATGACTCAAAACATATATATCCAAGACAAATACAAAACTGGGACACACAAAATATTGTGCATCCCAGCATTATAAACCATCAAAGAATACTATAATTTTCACCTATATATATTCTACTTCGAGCCTAAGGAGAATTTAACAGGTAACGTATACTTTGTAGCAACCTTCTTATTACCATTTCTACCAGGATTCCACGCTGGCATCTTTGACACAACACGAAGGGCTTCCTTATCAAGAGAAGGACTAACAGAACGTACAATCTCTGGCTGAATAACCTCACCCTTTGCCGTTATGATAAACTGTACCATAACACGTCCTTGCTCTTTTCTACTTACTGCATCTTTTGGATAACGAAGATTCTTTGATAGCCATTGATATAAATTACCTTTAAATGTAGGCATGACTTCTGTAACTATAAATACTCGTTCAGACTCTTTCGTTGGCTTCTTTTGAAGTTCAACACTTGCCGTAAGCTTTGTTACATTACGTGCAATAGTCTCGATATTACTTACCGCCAATAGCATTGCAACCAATGGAATATAAAGCGCATACTTAGCTTTTAAAAATCCCTTTGTTTCTTTTTTGTTCATCATCTTGATTCGTTTTTTAATAGGTAAAACATTAAAATTATTTGATATTGTAGCTACATTCTTCCTATATGTTAGCCCAAGCAGATGGTACTGATACTCTTTATTATCCTTACCATTAGCAAGTACGCTGTTATCAGCAAGATATTCAAGATTTAATCGCACTTCACGTTTGAGCAACCAAACGAAAGGATTAAACCAAAAGATAATACAAAATAGTTCTGAAAAGATTATGTCTATTGAGTGGAGTTGCTGGCAATGTGTCAATTCATGCATCATTATCTCCTCTATTTCATCGCTCTTATGCCGCTCTGGGTTGATGAATATCCAATCAAAGAAGGAGAAAGGACCTTCGTCATCGGTCAACAGATACACCTCTGTATCACATATATAAGAGGTTTGACTATTGTTCTTTAGCAATATAATAGAAGCCAACTGCCACAAAAAACGTAGTAGTAAGACACAGGCAACAACACTATAGACAATCAACACTATCAACTCCCATAGTAGGACTCCACCACCCTCCGAGGAAATAGACACAGCTGGTAAAACGACTGTTGCATATTCATTGGCAATAGATGTCATCCCTTCGCTATTGCTTAGCCATGCTGAAAAATCCATTACTGGTACCAATATGGCAACAAAATACATTCCGATAAGCGTTGCCCTACGCCATGAAAAGAAGGTATCTCCTGTGAACATCAACTTATAAAAGCTGAAAAGTAACATAAGGGCAATATTTAATTTCAATAAATACATTATCATAATCGTCAAAACGTTAAGTTATTGTTGTTGGAGAAAAGAAAAATACGTATTTACAGGCTACTCCTCTTTCCCTTTTTCAATCTCATTTATAATATCTTTCAGTTCTTCTGGCGAGATGTTATCCTCCTTTGCAAAAAAGGAAACCATTTCACGGAAGGAACTTTTAAAGTACTTATCAACAAAGCCTTTCATGAAGTCTGACTTATACTTCGTCTGTTCTATCTTCGGAACAAAGTGATAAGTCAGTCCATGCTGCTCAGCGATTACATAGCCCTTGCGCTTCAGATTGTTCATGATTGAAGCCACTGTAGTATAAGGAGGTTTAGGATCTTCCAACTTTTGCAGTACATCTTTGATAGTGCAAGTTTTTAAACTCCATACCTGCAACATTATTTCTTCTTCTTGTTTAGTTAGTTTCTCCATAAATTATATATCTAAAAGTTCACGCTACAAAGCTACGAATAATTCGTAAGAAAGTCAAGCATTAAATAGTGAAATAAAGTTAATTAGATAATATTTCACATTATATTTCAATGTAATACGAAATATTAGTAAGAACACATGATAAGTAAAATGTCAGCTTTTACATTAGGTTTACCCTGTAAATACTAAAGTTGTTCCTTTGGAATTATCACCCTCTATTAATAAGAAAGTTATGGTTTTTATTCAACATCTCTTGTCTTTATGCTTGTAAAAGTGTACATTTGTACTTACATATTAAGCTTAAAACAAAATGATTAGAAAACTATATACCTTCCTTGCTGTGGCAGCCTTAATGTTGAGTAGCTGTAAAAAAGGATTACAAGATAAACCGAAAGCAGACAGTCATGACATTAAAACTATCCCGACAGAGATAACTGACAATGGCGATCAGGCTGTTAAGAATGCAAACAAAAGGGATGCTGGCTTCATCAGTAACAGAGTAAACGAGGTTACACTGACGATTCCTTGTTTGGGAGTTGTCAACATGGACAACCTTGACCTACTGCCCCCTCCTAACGAGATAAGCAAGAAGGATTCTACCATCATTAAACAACTAAATAATGGAGAGGTATTCCTATTACAGCCAGGAACTAAAGGTATTATGCTAACGGACGCAGGCTCAAAGCTATTAGTTCGCTTCCAAATGGGCGAATTATGGGTTTGGAAGTCAGCTACGAAATAAGTACGTCCGTTCTATCGGTCCTCGATAGAAATCCTTTTCTACTTCCAATCATTAGCTAAGCCTAACTATCAGGCTAACTCTTAACCTAAAATATACAAATAAATCACCTTATCAAAAGATGAAAAGAAGCCTTTTTCTTGTTTTCTTATTGCTGACATTTATAGCTCATCTATATGCTATCACAGTAAACAACCCTGTTGATTACGTAAGTACTTTAGTGGGTTCAGCCTCAAAACCAGAGCTTTCAACGGGTAACACTTACCCCACTATTGCCCTACCATGGGGCATGAACTTCTGGACTCCACAGACTGGAAAGATGGGAGATGGCTGGACTTACACCTACGGAGCCGATAAGATTCGTGGAATCAAGCAGACACACCAACCAAGTCCATGGATTAACGACTACGGACAGTTCTCTGTCATGCCCGTCATGGGTAAGAAAGTCTTTGACGAAGAAGGACGTGCCAGCTGGTTCTCACACAAAGCTGAGACTGCTACTCCTTATTATTATAAGGTTTATTTAGCTGACTATGACGTTACAGCAGAGGTGAGTCCTACCAGTCGTGCAGCAGCAATGCGCATCACCTATCCACAAACAGAAGAAGCTTATTTCGTTGTAGATGCCTTTGACAAAGGTTCTTCCGTAACGATTATGCCTGACAAACGTACTATCATAGGATATACAACCAAGAATAGCGGAGGTGTACCAGCAAACTTCAAGAACTATTTTGTGCTGCGCTTTGACCATGATTTCTCTTTCGTTGGCAGTATCGAAGATGGGAAACTATCAGAGGGCAAGACTTCTGCAACCAGCAATCATGCCATGGCTGTTGTCGGATTCCACACCAAACGAGGCGAACAAGTTAATATACAGGTAGCCTCATCGTTTATTAGTGACGAACAAGCACAGCGCAATCTCAAGGAAGTGGAGGGCAAGACATTCGACGAGGTGAAGTCAGAAGGTAGAAAAGAATGGAACAATATCTTAGGACGTATCGAAGTGGAGGACGATAATATCGACCATCTTCGCACTTTCTATAGTTGCCTCTATCGCTCAGTACTTTTCCCACGTTCGTTCTATGAGTTTGACGAACAGGGTAATCCTATCCATTATAGTCCTTATAATGGGAAAGTACTATCGGGTTATCTCTTTACAGACACAGGTTTCTGGGACACCTTCCGTTCGCTCTTTCCATTGCTCAACCTCGTCTATCCATCAATGAATGAGAAGATGCAAGCAGGCTTAGTCAACGCTTATAAGGAGAGTGGATTCCTTCCAGAGTGGGCAAGTCCGGGGCATCGTGATTGTATGGTGGGCAACAACTCGGCTTCGGTCGTTGCTGATGCTTACATCAAGGGATTGCGTGGCTACGATATAGAAACACTTTGGAAAGCTGTTGTGCATGGTGCTAATGCCGTTCACCCAACCGTTAGCTCTACTGGACGTAAAGGCTTTGACTATTATAATCGCTTAGGTTACGTACCTTATAACGTGGGAATCAACGAGAGTGTTGCCCGTACCTTAGAGTATGCCTACGATGATTGGTGTATCTATCAATTGGGATTAAAACTCGGAAAGAGTGCTAAAGAGCTCAAACCTTTCAAACTCCGAGCAATGAACTATCAAAACGTTTTCGACAAGGAAACGGGTCTTATGCGTGGACGTAACGAAGATGGCAGTTTCCAGTCGCCATTTAATCCTTTCGAGTGGGGCAATGCCTTCACTGAAGGAAATAGCTGGCATTACACGTGGAGCGTATTCCATGACCCTGCAGGATTGGCGAAGTTGATGGGAGGATACGATAAGTTTAATGCCATGTTAGACAGTGTCTTCCAACTTCCTCCTATCTTTGACGATAGCTATTACGGCTTTACAATTCACGAAATACGTGAAATGCAAATCATGAACATGGGCAATTACGCACATGGTAACCAACCTATCCAGCACATGATTTACCTCTATGACAACAGCGGACAGCCTTGGAAGGCGCAGTATTGGGTGCGTGAGGTGATGGACCGACTCTATACTGCACAGCCTGATGGCTATTGTGGCGACGAAGATAATGGTCAGACATCAGCTTGGTATGTCTTCTCTGCTCTCGGCTTCTACCCTGTTTGTCCTGGTAGTACCCAATATATGGTTGGTACCCCCTACTTTCGTAAAGTCAAGATACAGTTGGAGAATGGCAAGACTGTCACAATTCGGGCTAAAAAGAATAACAAAGACAATCGCTTCATTCAGCATATTGCAATGAATGAGCAGCCTTATCCACATTATTATCTTGAGCATGAACAGCTATTATCAGGTCCTATAATCGACTTCACAATGGGCAATAAACCTGCAAAATAGGAAGCTATCACATCCCCTTTACACTCAATAAACAGATTTTGTTTCTATTTGAACAAATCTGTTAATTAAGAGGCAGTATGTTAATGAGTTCTATAAAATCATTTAAAACGGTATAAACACTTCCCTGCTATTATAATTTCTTTACGTATATTTGCAACATATTAATCCAAAAATGAATATATAACAATGAAGAAAAACTTTTTTTCTAACCACGCTTTATGTGCTGGTTTAGTATTAGGTGGACTGTTTACATTTTCCAGTTCATACGCTGCAAACAATGAAGTAAAGGATAATAACAACGTAGTAGCTGCTGCACCTACAACCAACTCTAAGATTGTTGGTACCTGGGAGCTTACAAATAAGGGTAGCTATGCCATTGTGCGCAATCCAAGAACACATAAGGAATATAAGGTAGGTTTCACGATTGACAGATACGATGACTATAAGTTCCTCCCTGTTGACTTCGCTACAGGTGAGCCTGTTAATCTTCGTACGCTTGTTGGTCACGATGATAACTACCTCGATGATGAGTTACACCGTTTCGATTTCTACCATGATGGAACCATGAGCGTTATAGAAAGAGAAGACAACGGCAGATGGAAGCGTGATGACGATATCGGTGTTTATGGTTTCCGCCGTGATGGTTTCTTTATGAAGATAGACGGTAAGATGCGCAAGAACCTCCAAATTAGATTCTTGAACAACAATGAGTTTGAGCTAACTCAGACCAAATTCAATGACAGCGACTTGAGAAGAGTAGTCGTTAAGAAGGTTATGAGATATGTTCGTGTTACAAGAAAGTAAGACATAACTAACTCAAACTTATAATATACACCCCAATTAATAGTAGCTTGAACTTATATAAAGCTCTGTTAATTGGGGTTTCTTTTTTTGTTCTTCAAGATAAGGAGTGATAAAGTAAACCCCTATTACATAATAAATCACACGAAGAAACAAAGCAGACGAAGTTAAAAGTAACACCCAAAAACACCCCTGTAGGCAACATATTTTAGCCTAAAAGATAAAGAAATATATTGACAAAAAGATTAAAGAAAAGGTAGGAAAATGGATTAAAAGTGACTTATTTCATCACCTTTGCAAGTTATTTGCTATCAAGTAGTTGCAAATTAAGATTTCAAAAGGTGCTTAATAAGGCTTAAAAAGGGCGTTAGTAAGAGGCTTAAAGAGCATCTTTTAGAAGCCTAAAGGGCGTTAATAGCAAGCCATTTTATGGTCTTTACAAAATCAGTTTATGAAAAATTAGGACAAAGAGGAGTACTCGGAAACTTGAAACGGTTAGGTTTTCTTTTGCATTTAGAATCTTAACAAATATCACACAGAGAAAAGCAGATAACTGAGAATTGTCAAAACAAAGCGATAGAAGTTACCGAAGCAACGTCGATACTTGAAACAACGGAGGTTGTTTGAGAGTTTTATGTACAAAGCATGAATTCCTATAAGGTATCAAGAATCTGTACGCATCATCTCTGTCTCTCTTTAAGCCATCACCAACTCCATGATTTTGCGTTTAGATCCTTCCGCTCTATTTCTCCGTGTAACTTATTACGTAATAGCTCCACTTTACTACTCCAACTTCTGGAAGAATCAAAAATATAGCTCAAAAAGCCCCGAAATACAGTTTTTTTGTGTAAGTTTGTACAGCATTTTAAAACTGAGTTAAAAATAACATAACACAAACAACAAAATATGAAACGTAAGACATGGGTTAAAAACCATAAGTGGATTGGCATCATCACAACATTCTTCTTAGTAATGTTCTGCCTTTCAGGTATTGTCCTCAATCATCGTCAACTCTTTTCTGATATTAATGTAAGCCGTGGAATATTGCCTGGTCAGTATGAATTCAACCAATGGAACAACGGATTACTACGTGGAACATTACGCTACAAAGATAATAAAAACAAAGATAAGGTGTTCATATATGGCGCAGCGGGTGTCATTCAAACCGATACAACTGCTTCTCATTTCACCGAATACAACCAAGGTCTACCTACTGGTGCAGACTATCGACAGATGCGAGGAATGGCTAAGACCCCACAAAATGACCTCTTTGCGGTTAGCGTCATGGACTTATATAAATTAGGAAAGAACGCATCTTGGCAAAAAGTAGACTTACCTAAGCAAGAGGATGACGAACTATTGACAGACATCACCACCCATGGTGATACGCTCATCGTCCTTTCTCGCTCTCACCTCTACTATGCTACAGCACCTTATAAGAAGTTTACTTGTCTCACACTACAAGCTGGTGAGGGGAATGAGGGAAACGTATCACTGTTCCGTCAAATATGGTTATTGCATAGTGGTGCACTGTTTGGAACCGTAGGAAAACTCATTGTAGACGGAATTGGAATCGTCTTAATTATCCTTTGTGTGACAGGTATATGGTATTGGATTCGTCGCAAAACAGTATCAATGGTCGTTTGGCATACAAAGATTGGGCATTACACATTCGCCTTAACGCTATTTATCGCAATAACAGGCTGGGCATTACGTCCTCCACTGATGATTCTTCTTGCCACGAACAGTACAAAGCCATTGCCTGGCACGACTTTAGACAATGATAATCCTTGGAATGACAAACTAAGAATGATTCGATATGATGAGCAAGCTCACGACTGGCTCATCTCGACTTCGGAAGGTTTCTACTCTCTTAAGAATCTCTCTTCCAAGCCAACACCTATCACCACAGCACCCCCAGTGAGTGTTATGGGTCAAAACGTTTGGCAATATGCAAACAACAAATCATGGATAGTAGGCTCCTTCGATGGTCTGTTCTACTGGGATCGTAAGAATAACGTCGTACTTTACTACAATGATGCTATGGTCTCTACTCCCCGCATACCGGGCACAGCACCAGACGAACAGACAATCTCTGGCTATAGTTCTGATTTCACAAACAAGGAGTGTATAGCAACCTATTTCCAAGGTTCATCCTTCGCCACACAGCCAGAAGAATTGAAAGATAAACCCATGTCACTTTGGAGTCTTGCTTTAGAGGTACACACAGGTAGAATCTATGCTGGTGCATTAGGTTCCTTCCTCTTCATTTTCGTCATCGGCATCCTCATCATCTTCACCCTCGTGTCTGGTAAAAAGGCGTAGGGATAGAATTCTTCCGTAGTAACTTGGAGTGTACTGGAGACTTTTAGTATTTGCCATATTCATATATTGCAAACTGTCTTCAGTACTCTTATGAATTACTTTACAAATTACATCATTTTAAATAATGCTGTAACGTGTCTATTATTTCCCTATACAACGCTATTAGACTCTACCACAAATATGGTATTTTTCAAGTAATTAGGGCGTAAAAGGCATGATAAATAGGTATTTTGAAGTATTATTTGAAATAAATACAATATAATTCTTTGTGGTTTGAAGATTAATATATATCTTTGCCGACAAATCCAAATAATAGGGATAAAATAGATTAAAGAAATAGGATAAAACTAAACTTAATCTATAAATTGCGGGATAATTCCACAAGCACAAAGTATAAAATCAAGACATAAAGTCAATAAAAAAC
>ERZ651108.516-NODE-516-length-18853-cov-7.703958_pt1 | contig 18853 bp, 15 predicted proteins | sample MGYA00512173_ERZ651108 | MGnify/ENA metagenome assembly ERZ651108 | reverse complement strand
TCAATGTATCTTTAGTAGTATTAACCAAGTTAGTTAAGCTAGTCTTAGCAGCTTCCAATGAATCGGAGTTAGCAAATTCAACCCAGTCATTAATATTGGAATTACCAACAGCAAATTTAACTTTTTTGCTTCTTGGATCATAACCAAATTGACCAGTGAAGCTAGGTGTCATATTAGTATTACCATGGATATTGAAATGATCAACAGAATCATAACCGCCTCTACCATCAGAGATATAATATTGAGGACCACCATATCTTTGAGATAAACGTGTACCAATGATTTGACCTCTAGTAGTACCAGTTTGCCATACATTAGTTCCAACTTCTTGGAATCTAACTGTACCGCCACCACCAGTTTCATTAGCAGTATTCTTATTAACTGTACCATTTACATAAATATCACCATCTGTAGCATAATATACAGTAGGGATATTTGCATCAACTACGTTATTAGCTCCAGTTACATTTACACAAGATCCTTCGGCGGATCGAATAGCATGTGTTGCTTTACCAGAATAAGTACAGTTTTCTAATTGTACGTTAGCAGTGAATGCATCTACATGGAAGAAACTAAATCCATTATTTGCATTAATCTTATCAGCTAACTTACTATTCATATTCATAAATCTACATTTGATAAACTTAGCAGTTGCATTAATAATTTCAATATTAGAGAATGCACTGATATCTCTAATATATTGATCACTCAATGCACCAATATCAAATGTAATATTTTCAAATACAACTTGATCAGAGTTACTGATATAAATTGCAGGTAAGATTACAGGTTCAGTACCACCATTTATTACACGCACTTTACCTTTAAGACCAATGAATTGAAGTCTTTGAGGAATATTATACCCAGGATTAACGAAGTTATAGTTTCTAGCATCGTCAACATAGCTACCAGGTGCGATATTAATAACTATCTCTTTCATATAATCCATATGAGCTAATCTTACAGCATCAGATAAATATTTAACTGGAGTTGCTTTATCACCAGTGAATACATCACCAGTATAATCTTTATTTACAAAGATTTGACCATTAGCTTCAGTAAGCTGATATGCTACATTATCAGGATAAGCTCTAGTTAATTTATTATTATAAGATACACTATCATTATCAGCCTTATATGTGATATGAATATCTTCAGATTGGTTACCTAAGAGATATACATTAGCTCCCATATCAAATAGATTGGATTGATAGTTGAATCTTAATGCATCTGATGTAATTTGATATCTATTTGCAGTCACAACAGCATCAGTTGGGTTTAACTTCTTGAAAGACCAAGGCATATTAGTAATAGAATGATGGTTAGATTTAAGCAAATCTACATTAGCTGGTAATGTAGGAGCAAATCTATTCATCATAGCAAGACCACCATCTGCTTGAGTTACAAAGTTACGACCAATATAAGATACTGTTAAGCCGATACAAGTATTATTGTAGTCGCCATCTACCCAGTCAGCATTATGAAGTCTGATATCATCTTCACTATTATTATGGAATAACAACGTAGCACCATGGAAATCTTCTTCCCCTGTAGGAGCTGGAGTCATTCTAATAGCATTTCGGTCAGCTGCAGTCTTATGAGAGTTATATATATCTTTGAGAGATTGAGCTGGCATACCAAATTTACCAGGAATACCATTAGGGTATTTAGATACATCTTGTACGTACACTTTCTCAACTAACTTCTCGTTCATCAATCTGATAGCATTACCATAATGATCTTTATGCCAATGAGTGATTAATAAGAATTCAAACTTAGTGATATTATTTTCTCGCATAGTAGCTTTGATAGAATTTATACCACCATCGCCGATACTACTATTAAAGCAGTCAATAATAAACCAGTATTTCTTATCAACACCAACGATTGTACAATCACCAATATCTTGTTTATCAGGATCCCCTTCTTGGCGAGGACCAAATTTAGGGAAGATAACGTCTAAAGATTTAGCTTGTGCTACTTGGGAACGTCTCTTTAAGTCTTCTATTGTTTCACCAAGAGAACGAGTTAAGGATTCAAAGTCTGGACGTGTAATAGTAACTTGAGAGTTATTAGTTGCACGAGAACGAGCTACTTTATATACAACAATCTCAATTACATCACCTTTATCTGCAGTATAACCTACTAAAGAGATACTTTTAGATTCGGAGATGAATTGATAGTTTTTACCTTGGATGAGTCGTACACCATTATGGAATACTTCTAATCTATCCACCCCAGGATCATAGTTAAGTGTATTAAATCTGAATACATTTTCACCATCAGCTAATACTGCATAGGAGTATGTAGTACTATCAATTAGATATGGTAAACCATTAGTTACATAGAAGCGTTCAGAGATATAATCATATTGTAAGTATAATTCATCACCAGCTTGAATTTCATTAGCTTTAGCTGGCTCAAAACCAACAAAGATTGGAATAGCTTTACCATCAACTCTAAGAGTTGGGTTATTACCAACGTTAGCATGGAAACGTACACTGATTACATTACCATCAAGTAATTTATACTCATTAGGTAAAGTAGTACCCATATTAACGTTATCATCTTTAGTAACGCATCTAGTAATAATACCACCACGGTCTAATAATGCATTCATTTTGTCATAAAGACTTTTAACTGCTGCACTAGAAGCTACAGATGTAGTATCATTAGATGTATAGCTATGAGAATACTTTTGCATTCTATCAATAGGTACAGTACCCTTATTGAGATATGCACCATCAATATAGTTCATAGTCTCAAGTTTAGGAGCTTGAGCATTATAGATGAAGTAGAAGTTGATTGTACGACCAGCTTCAACTTCTTCTTGGAATGTAATTTGATTACTTTCAATGGAGTAACGGTTAGGATAGATTTGAAGAGTACCAATAAATACTAAGAGCATATTAGGTTGATCAAAGTATCTTTCAAAAGGTACTGGAATATCAAATGTTTTACCTTTTTTAGTTACTACAATAGAGTCAAATGCAGATGCGATATGAGAGATTTGTCTAACTTTAGCTTCTAGAGTTTCACCATCATCTGTGTATACTTGAGAAGCAATAGTCATAGGAGCAAATCTTTCTTCACCTTTAACTAATGTAGTTGGAGTTACATTTTTATAGTCACCTAGAAAACGTGTAATCTCAGTAGTAGCTACAACGTTTTTCCAAGCACTAGTCCAAACATAGAATAATTCGGACTCTTTAATATAGTAAATAAGATCTGTACTTACTTGGTCGTTATTAGATAAACGATATCGTTCAGTATCAGTATTTACTATTTTAAGTTTATTTGTTTTAAATCGGATGTCATGAGCTACATCATAGAATACTTCTTCAGTATCAGTGGTGTAGATAAATTGACCTTCCGAGATTGGTACCTGAGAGAGATGAGCTCGTTCGGTAGCCAAATATTTTAAAGTTGCCATGTGTAAGATACCCCTTTATTAAATAGTATTATCAGTTGCAAGATCTTTACCAATCATACCAGCAGCTACTGAATAGAACCAGTTTACGCCACGGTCATATGTAACAAGACGAACCAATTGAGCTTCTTTATTTTTACTAGGAATGATACGTCTAGGAATTTTAACTTGAACCCCATCAGCTCTAGTAATAAAGATATTGATAGCATCTGTACCAATATTTTGAGGATCTAGAATAAGAATAATTTCTGCAGTAGATTTATCTAAACCTACAATGGTAAATGATGGATTGGCACTATCCAAGATAAAGTTATAAACTCTATCAGGACGGATTACTTTATTACTACCACCAGCTAAGTTAACTTTAGCTTCTTGTGGTAAGTTTTCTTTAGCAGTATTATAGTTTTCAAGTGCTTTAACACGAGGTAATGGATCTTCTGCATTTAGAAGACCAGTTACTTTAGCATTAAGTTGAGAGAAACTATTTGTCAAAGTATTAGTAGTAGCCTCAAGGTTACCAATATTAGTTGTAAGGTTAGGAATACCTTCTAGTGATTGAGTTCTAGCTTTTAAATCAGTCAAAGTTGGACCAATATTTAAAGCATCAATACCATCTAATCTACTTAAGATACTAGTACGAATTTGAGTATTATCATTATTATAAGTTTTAAGAGAACCAATCTCTTGGTTCACATTAGTAAACTTAGTTTCAGTACTGTCAGAGAGTGTATTTATTTTAGTATTCAAACCATTGATAGATACACTATAATCTTCACCTTGCTCTAAGTTAGCAATACGTTGCTGTAAAGCAAGAATCTTAGAGTTAGGATCACCTAAAGCTTTAAGTTCATTAACTTTACCTTCAAGGGTGTTTACTCTTGCACCATAATCTTCACGAGCTTCTAATACAGTAATCTTATTACTTAATTTATTAAGCTCTAGATCAGCAGCATTCTTAACACCAGTAATCTTAGTATTAAGATTATCATTAGTTGTAGTGATTAATGTATTTAAATCATCTAATCTACGAGTAGCCGCATCAATATCAGTACGTAATACTGGAAGATTAGAGTATTGATTAGCTGTGAATTTAACAGCAGCTACATCATCTTGAAGTTTCTTAAATTTAACAGCATCAGGTGGAGCTGTTTCTTCTAAGTGACGTACACGTTCTACAATATCTGTATCTGTACGTTGTACCCATTTAACGATATTACCATCTTTAACTGGGTAAGTATTATTAGCTGCATGACTAAAACCATTAATTTCAATAGTACCAGCATAGTCAACGATAGAATCATTATCAAATGTAATTTGTGGTACACGATATCTCTTTACAGGTTCATCTACAGTATTTAGATTATATTTGGAAAGATGTTTAATATAACCATCTAAGTTTACAATACCAACGCCTTCTACGTTGAATGTATAGCTAGATAGGTCTACATTCTTTTCAACTTCTTTTAGAATATTTCTTGTTATATCAAATATAACAGATTTATCTTCGGCGGAAACTACATAGAGTTTACCAGTCTTATAATCAAATAAGATTTCTTTTTTCTCAGCCAGGAAGCGAGAATTATAATCTAATGCTATAAGAGGAAGACGAGTCCCTTTATAGTTAGAAGTAGCCATATTATACCTCCTTGCGAATATGTATTTTAATTACATTAATGTTCAAAATATAAGCGGATAGGGATTTTGACATCCCTATCCGGTATTATATTATTCTCTGATTACATTAGATGCATCAAATATATTAGTTTGGAATAGATTATCTGTTTCGCTTTCATCAACAGCAATCTTAGGTAATTCTTTAAGGAATACTGGAGTATCACGTTCTTCAATAGCTTCTTCAGAAACTACATTAGATACACCAGGATCACCTGCAAGTTGAGATTCAGTCATTTCTTCATTTAATCCAGTATAATCAATATCAGGGTTGTTGATATGAGTTGCATCTAAAGCATTAGATAAGTATACGTTAGTGTCAACGTTAGTCAATAATACTTTATTATTGTAGCTCAAACCAAGTACACCACCAAATTCAGATTCAGCTTTATTTAAAGTCATATCAGTCTTGATAGCATTTCTACCAACTCTAATAGTATAAGATTTACCAGGTTCTACTTTGATATAAGAACTTGTTTCTGGAGCTATAGAGGATACTGCTCTAGAAACGTTTACACCATTGATAAGCATCAAGTTAACTCTATTACGATTTTCAGGAGCTTTACTTGAGTTAATAGCATTCTCATCATTTCTATCTACAATACCAAACTCAGTTACACCACAGCCATACATAGTACCATTACTACTATAGTGAATTTCATTACCATCATTGATAGTATTAGCAACTCTGGAATCATATTCATTAGTGATTCTATCGTAGAATGTATTCAATTCGATAGCTTCAATATCGCCAAGTTTAGGAACTGGAGCTACAGAGAAGTTTGTACTACCATAACCACAGAATTGGAACGCAGCTGGATATCTTTCAATATCTTCAGTAGTTATCATTTTATTATAACCACTGCATAATGTAATGATAATCTCGCCTACATTGTCAGGACAGATCCAATATTCTTCACCAGGTTTAGTAAAGCTTTGATTGAATTGTAAATTGAATTCATCACTATACATTTCTTCTAAGCTATTAACAAATGTATCTGGTTTAGTTAATGTATCACCTTTATAGAAGATAGGTGTATTATCACGATCAGAGTCAAAGTCAATACGATATTTTAAATGATATTGACTAATATCTGTATCAGCTGTAGTATAAGCAATATTGATGAAACCATTTTGAGGAATGGTTAACTTATATTTCAAACCAGGGTATACTTTGACATTTCTGATAATTTCTTTTTGATAGAAATAACCAGAAGTCAATCTGCCTTTAGAGTCTTCTGTTTCAGTTTTACGTAATGGTTTCATAGCTGGAACAAAATTATTTACTTCAGGTAATCCGCCAATAGGTTTCTTATAGATTGGCTGACTAATTAGGTTAAGATCAGTACCAATATTTTCATCAATATAAGCTGCCACCTCTGTAGGTAAGATATAGCTTACTTCACCAAATTCAATATCTTTAGATCTTAAGTAACCCAATGTAGTTACTGCAGTACTTATAGGTTTAAATCTACTAGAAGAAGCAATAGTCTTAATCTCAAGCATAGATACATCTTCAGGGCAAGTAAATGTATATTTACCAGGAGCAATATACTTATTAACTGTAGTAGCTAAGCTATAGATAGATCTATTCTTGAACGTACTTGCATCATAAGTATATACAAATGGTAATCCTTTATTGATACCATGAGATGTATAGTGAGTTCTAATGATATCATTAATTATAGCTTCTTGTGAAGTATCAGGGACAATATACTTTTCAAGATCTGTTACGTTGTTATAGATATTGAATAACTTATTGATATCATCATTAGATACTTGATTCATAATAATATCATAGTCAGAGTTAATATCTTTATACTCAGCTAATTCTGGAATAGATGGAGTATAATCCAATACTAATGTATTGAAACGTGTTTGAACGTCAGATTTCAATCTAATGATATTATTCGCAACGTTCATGATATTATCTTTATTGATCTTCTTACCATTGATAAACATGAAGTAGAGTTTATTATTTAATAGATGATCTAAGTCATTTCTATTCAAATATAAGTATCCACGTTCATTAATCATTGGATGTTGTACATCTTCACGTTCTAAACTTCTATTCTTTTGGTTAGCAATGTAGAAGTATAGGAATGATAATGTTTGACCAGCTTTTAATGCATCATTATAGTTTCTTAGAGTGATCTTATTCAAATCTTTATCTAATACATAACGAGATGCATCAATGAAAGTTTGATTAGCAAATACCATTAAAGAGTTACCAAGTTTAAGATAGTTCTCAAATGGTAATGGAATATCAAATTCAGTTTGACCATCAACTACTGCTTCTTTATCAATTACTTCTTTAGCAATTACCATATAGTCAGAATCAGCTAAAGTAAATGTGACTTGACGATCAGTAGTAGTAATTATACTATCATCAATGAATGTAATAGTATTCATTGTTTTAGAGATAGTATATTGAGATTCTCTGATGAATGTACTACCAACAGTTACGATGATTTTCTTATCCATAAGCATAGAGTCAGCCCATGGGATATTGAATGTACGTTGACCATTTTCTGTACATGCTACAGACTCAGTTACAAACTTAGTATATTTGGAGTTATTAACTACACCACCTATTGTAGCAGTCTCAGTGTCAATATTTTCAGTGTATACAAAGATGAATGTAACTGTACGTCCTTCACGAACAGCGTCTTCACGACTTAAGAATCGTAAATCATTACCAACTACTTCATAACGACGGTTATCAACATAGGTATCACCAATTACACAGAAGAATTTACCAGTCTTCTTATCGAAGTCATGTAATGCTTTAGGTAATTTAAATACTAATTGACCATCTTGCTCTGCAAATACTTCTTCAATAGCAGTCTTAACAGATACATTTTTACCAGTAACAAAGTTGAATACTAATTCTTGACCTAAGTCTAAACCATTAGTTGTAAGTAACTCAACAGTATTAGCTTTAGTATCAATATAATACTCAGCATCATTTAGGAATACACCATTTCTGATTAAGAAGAAGCTATTTTGATCTTCAAAGTATTTAGCGTATGGTAATGGAATAGTAAACTTAAGTTGATTATTCATTGTAGCTCTAACAGATACTGCAGAAGTACCAACTTTATTCTTTTGATCTGGATAGATGAATACAAAGATCAATGCAGTACCAGCATCAATACCAGTATCTTGGTCAAAGAACTTAATTTGTTTAGTACCTTCCATGATTTCATATCGTTTAGGGTTTACATAGATACCACGATATGTAACAAAGAAGAATCCTTCAAAGCCTTCAGGGTATGGAATATCAAAAGTCAATTGATTATCTCTAGTAGCCATAACAAATTGAGGATCGATATTTAATACATCATCTTCTTTAATACCACCATATGGATTATTTTCAATCATTTCATTATATAAAAATACGAAAGTGATTTCACGACCATATGCTACATAGTCTTTAGGATCTTTAAATACAATAGTACGACCAATTACATTATATCTAGATTGGTCTACCAATACAGAGCCACGTAATAATAAGAAGCTATTCTTATTTAATAAAGAAGATTTAGAAGGGAATGGAATAGCAAACACTGGCTGTTGATTTACAGTAGCTTTTAATGTAACTACATCAACACGGTTTGTTTTACCAATATCAGTATAGTTAAAGTCATAAGGTAAATAGAAGATATCTACTCTATCACCTTTCTGAGCAATACGACGTAGATGAACGCAGACTTCAGTAGCTGTATTTTCTACTTCAGGAACAATAACTCTATACATATCCTTACTTAATAGACGACCATTATGGAATACAGCGAATCTATCTTTATTCAAGCAAGGGATAAAGTCTCTACCAAAGAAGTAACGTACTGTAGGTTTAGTAATATTAAAGTGCTGATACTTAAACTGATTCTTAGCAGCCATATAAATAGTCTTACCATAATAAGCTGGGTTAGTGAATGTAACAGTTTTATTATCTTTATCTAAAGTATACTTAACGTCATAGATTGTACGTTTATTGTATGGGAGTTCTTTATAGATTTGATCTTCAGTATAGTTAGCAAATACCATTAGATCTTCATACTTGATTGTGGTGTTTTCGATAGTATTATTATCTTCAGTACACTCTACTTTCAAGTAGTTATTATTTACTCCAGTGAAGTAAGTGAATTCAAATTCATCATAGTCAATGATATCATTGATCTCAGCATTAGTAATAGGAATTTGGAAGTCATTATTAACGTATCTAATACGATCATATAGATCCCATAGTTCACCATTCTTATAGATGATTACAAATGTCTCTGGAGATTTATGATACCCTCTAGGAAGAGATAATACATTATTAGCAATCTGAGCTTTTAGTTCTTTACCACTAATAGATCTAGAATGAATCTTCAAACGTTTTTCATAGAGTTTATCAAACATAGAAGAATTATAACGACTGATATATCTAATACCAGAAGCTACATTATCTTCATAGTCTGTATTATATTTATATTGGAAGTCAAAATCACGACCTAATGCATTGACATCTAATGCAGGCATTTCATTTTCAGGTTCAGTGATAAGACTCTTCAATAAATCTTTATTTTCAGGAATAGTGATATTGCTTCTATTATGATTAGTGATATCACGATAGAAGTATTTAACCTGTAAGTCATAAGTTAATGGATCACCATTATTCATAGTGATGATATTAAGATTCTTAATATCAGGATCTATTGTTTTATCGAATAGACCATTAGCCCAGCATAAGAAGTTATTCTTAGTGAGCTTATATTTAGCATCAAAGTCTAAATCACGGTTATCAACTCTACCACCAGCTAATACTTTAAAGAAGCCAGTCTCTAATTTAAGAGTAGTGGTATCTAAACTATATACAATAGAACCAAATGGAGACAATTGACCATCTTCATCAAATCTGAATAACTCAGTATTTGGTTTAGGGATCTTTCTTGTCTCAGAATAGCTCATATAAGTAAATGGTAAGTTTACCATTTCAACTTTATCTATATGCAAAGGATTAAGATCCTTGACAGTATTCTTATCGCAAACGAGATATGTATATTTAGCATTCCGTACTACACGGAAAGTAGACCATTTTACATGGCGACCATTTACGAATAGCATAAATGGATATACTAAACCTTCGTTGACCGCATCAGTCATACGTTTATCGAAGTCAATAGTTTTCTTAGTCAAGTAATTAAGACGGTAACGTACTCCAGTAATACGAAGTACATATCCTTCTTTCTCATAAGTTACATAGTGACGAATACCTTTAGATACATAGTAGTTCATCTTATCCCAACTAATATCAACTACCTCTGGGACGATACCTTTCTGCATCCCAGAGATATTTGTAGTGGAATAATTCTTAAGTTGATCAACGTAGTTATAAACTTCGTTATCGTAAGTTTTCATAGTATTGACCTCCGACATCTAGAACTGTTTTAACATATTCAGGAAGTCCACGGTTAGTCACCTTTTCAATAGTAGATTGATTATTTAAATAGCATCCAATATAGGCATTAGTCATCATAGCAGAGAATGCTGGGAAGTACTCTAATGCAAACAAAGCAGATGGAGAGTACATTTTAACCCATGTAGCAATTACTACTTCAGTAGTTAATTTATGGAGTTTCAAAGAATCTCTAAGCATAGCTACAAATGCATCTAAGTTCTTAAAGGAATCACGTTCCACATAGGATTCAATTAATTCAACTTCACGATCAGAGATACGAGCAATTTGTTTAGAGAATGCTGTATTATTAGCATAACCATATTTAGGATTATTGCTACCAATGATATTCTTAATGAAGTATTGGGAAGCTAAGTACATAACACGGTTATGGATATTACTTACAGTATTCGTTTTGAATAAGTAGTTAATGATATTATTAAATAGAGAAGCGAATGCATATGCACCAGCTTTAACTAAATCGAATCGAGATACGATATTGGTATAGCCACCAAAGTACATCATGTTTACAGATGCTTCTAATAGATGAGCAACAAGTTGTTTAACATTGTTGCATTTATATTTACCGCCTTCAAAGTCAATGATTTGAGTGCAGTCTACATAGATCAAGTATTTACCAGTGCCACTTTTAATATCTTTAGCAGTTAATACTCGAGTACTACGGTTTAATGGGTGTGTACTTGTATAAAGTACGATTTGCTTAGATTCCATTGCAGAGATTAAGAAAGAACCAACTTGTGTTTTCTTAACATCATATGCAATATCAGCAAAAGCTTCAGAATGGACGTCAATTACTTTACCACCTTTGATAAAGTTTAAGACAGATTTTTCATATTCATCTTTATATTGGGAAAAGATAAAAGTCTCATTTATGAGTTTGAAATTCAACTGAGCCATTATAATCCTCCTTCGAAAAGTATCTTAAAATATTACTACAATGTTTAATTTGCAGGTGTATACACCCCTAGGAGACTTAACCTCCTAGGGGTGCAACTAAGTATGTGTTTATAACAATGGAGACACACATCTAAAATGAATACAAGAAAACACTGGCTGTCACTGTTCTCATTATGATATATGTGTAATATAGTCGGCGAAACTATATTACTATTAAGTTCTCTAAGTAATTCTTTAATAATGCCCAGACATATAGATATAAAGGAGGAGAATTATGTTTGAATCTAACCTAGATGAGGTACGTATAGGTACTTATGAACACGGAGAAAATAAAGTTCCAAGTGTGACTCAAGTACTTAGTCATATAAATGAAGACTATATCGCTCAATGGGCAAACTCATTGGGTTTTAAAGGTATTGGATACCGTAGAGAATTAAATAGATATGCCGTTGAAGGAACTAAAGTTCATAATGAGATTGAGCATTTCTTAACTGATGGATTATGTATGACAGATCCAGTAGATAAGACTATGGGATTTATGTCATTCATTCAGTGGTTTAATGATTATGGTTATGAGAAGAATATTCTTATTGAACCAATCATGTTAGAGAAATCACTTATTGGTAAATACTTCTGTGGGACTATAGATGCAGTTATGAGAATCGGTAATGAAGTTCATATTGTAGACTATAAGACTTCAAGTAATATTGGATATAAATACTTTATGCAATTATCAGCATATAGATATCTGCTATCTAAGATAGGTATTCATGTAGATAAGCTTACTGTATTACAGCTTAATAAATATGAGTCTAAGTATAAGCAATATACTATAGATATTAAACAAAATGAGGAGTTAGTTGATAACCTATTCAATGGATTCATCAATACATTAAACTCATTCAATAGTATTAGAGTATTAAGAGAGATTAAATCCTCTGAGTTTGGAGTGAAATAATATGAGTGAATTATTTGGTAATATAGCATTAGCATCAGCAATAACTGCTGGTATAATTGGAGTAGCTGGGAGTGCGATCAAAATAATCGATCTTGAATCTAAGATTGGCATTATAGTAATATGGATAGCTGCATTTTTTGCAGGTATAGCTGGACTAGCATCTATTATCTTCATTTGGTTAATCGCAGTATTTAAATATTAGAGGTATTAGTATGCTTTACGTATTGATGTTTAAAATAGCAGCAGTTTCACTTATAACTACATTAGTATTAGTCGTCATTACTCGTGGTCTAGATATAAATGATGGTATTAGTGTAACTATAGGTGGACTTGCATTAATAGTAACTTTATTGACATCCTTTTTAGCAGCTTGGATGTGGGTATTTAATATATAGCTGGAGATTAAATATGACAGAAGTTTATTATGCTGAATTATTTATGAAAATAATAGGATCATCATTCTGTAGTATGGGACTATTAGCTTCAGTAGCAGCATTTCTTATGATGTTAGATACAGATATCAATATCGTCAGAGTATTTATTATACTGATGTCTATATTTGGTATCATAATGATAATTGCTATTCTATGTCGGATATGGTTGGGGGTATTTTTCTAATGTTTTCTTATAAGGTAATGATAGTTTCCTTTGCATTATTTGTAATAGATGCAGCAGTCCTATATAGCTTCTATGGCGAAGAAGTATTATCTAATAGAGAAGAAAGAGTATTAATCTTAGTAGAAAAGCTATCTGCTATTCTATTTGGTATTCTCTTAATATCTTTAGCTGCAACAGTTTGTCAGATATTTGGATGGGTGTGATAAAATATGTTTAGTCCAATATTGGAGACATTTAATATACCACAGCTACAGAAGTTTATAGTAGTATATAAAGAACTTCTTCATGAGTATGACTCATGTCCTGTCTTAAAAAGTTTGTGGTATAAATATAAAATTTATAAATTAAGAAAGAGTATGTTTGCCTATATTGAGACAGCAGACATATATGAACTAATTGCTGGTATAGTTGGAATCCAACTAAACAATCCCCAAGATTATATATTTTATATTACAAATGATAAAACTGTAAGATATCAGATTAAACGTGTTCCTGGAAATGAATATGTCTTATTTGATATCACCGAAGGTCCTAAGAATGTAGCTATTAATGCTGGACCAGCACATCATCTTCTTCTTAATAAAGAAATAGATGCTAAAGTTACATATACTCTTTGGGTAGAACCTGGTAAAAGATACGTAAGCGAGTTCAATATCAATAGATATAATGATAATGAGATCGATAAGTATTTAGATCCAGCAATGGATCCTAAATTAAATACTCATAGAATGCTTAGAGTTTGTATTAAGTATTTTATGGAATGGGTAATAGATAAATAAAATAGTTATATATTATATACGTGATAGGATATCTAGTCCTATCACGTATATATTTTATTTAAAGGAGACTGATAAAAATGGAAGAACTAAGAGTAAAAATTAAAGGAGCTCCTCTATTTATCTTAAAAGCTGGTATAGTTAGAGAAATTATAACAGATGCGTATTCTCTAGCAAGATGTATTGAAAAGGGATTAAGAGATATTCCTCAAGATAAGAGAAAAGCTAGAAAAGCTGAATACTCTAAAGATGGATTACAAACTTATTGTGTTCTTAGGGGTAAAAATGGTATAAGTATTTCTATTGAGATATGTCAAGATAACAGAAAATATAATAGTCTATCTGTAAGAATTGATTGTAATGATGATTATAGAATCAGAATCAATTCATCTACATTAGATAGTCTTATGGTATTACGTGCAAGATTATCAGAATTACTAATAGATTTATCTAATGATAAAAATTATTTATATTCTGATTATCAATATCCTGAGACTCATGCTATTTTGATTGATGAAAATCCAATTATTGATAGTATACTTAGCAGTAAGCATACTGATGCAAAATATAATATGCTAAAGAGTGAAAAAATACGTGGAAATAAATTTGATTGTGAGGTATTAGTATATCCTAGATTAAAGGCTGCATATGTTGAGAATGGTATAGATGTATTTGGAGGTATTAAATTATGAAAAAAGGTGTAACTAAGTATTTACCAGAAAGCGATCTAACTAGATTGCAAACTATTAGTGCTATTTGTCAAGATATTGGATATATCTTTAATAAAGTACTACGATCTTACGATTCTAATAATAGATATAAAGTTAAGAATGTATTGCATAATATGTTTTTATCTCCTAAGTGTAATCTCCGTCTAGGTAAGACTCGCTTAGGGATTAAAGATTCAGTGCAAGTTCATCTTAATATTAGAAGAGATATTTTAACCAATACTGAAGAGTATCCGCATGAATCTCCATATGTATCTATTAAATACTATAATAGACTTAAATGTGTAGATGTATGCTTAAGTGATATTAGATGTCTCAACTTACTTACTTTAATTCGTGAACTATCAGCTATACGAGATGTTATGGTTATAGAATTTGAGATTTCTAAATCCGAATTAGGTAAGTATAAACAACTACCTGGAATGATTATTAAAGATAAACATGATCGTATTACTAGATATAGACATGGATCTGATGTACAAGATACTTATGATAAATACTTATTTATATATGATAGATTATTTACAAATCCGGCTATGGCTAGAGAACTCAAATACTTCAAAGTTAATAAACTTGAAAAGACTTTAGAGCTTGGATCTATTACAGATAGAGGATATCTATCCCCATCTGATAAAGTAATAGTAACTAATATCGAAAGTGATTTTAATAGATATAAAACTCTATTACCGACAGTTAAAGAAATTAATAGCACAATTAAGTTCATTAGATACAACTGCGATTAATGAAATAAGCCAAGGATTACTATGATCCTTGGCTTATTTTTTTATTAATTTAAAGACATTCATATAACAAAGGAGGAGATGTGATGAATAACTTAACGAAGTTAATCGATCAATTTAAACAGAAAGAGATATACAATATCTGTTATAACTATACTAAGTTAGATAAAGATATAGCAATAATGGAATATCTAGATCATAAGATAGATGGTACACTACCAGAGAATGCTACTGATAGTAAATACTATCTTAGAAGTCAAGATTATATATTCCCAGTTAAGACATCAAGTGAATTAACTTGGTTATGTGGTCTATTATTCTTATTTAATACAAAGAATCTATTAGATCTTTTCAATGAGTTGATATCAAATAACGATCTATTTATATTAATATCAGGTGGATATACTTATATTGATAACGATAAGCTTCTAGAGTGGGATATTGATAATGGTAGATTTGATATATACTATCAAGGAAGTACTCAAAAAATTAATCTAAAGAATCCATCCAATAAGTCTTATAATAAGGATGCTATAGTTATGGCTATTGGTCATTTCATATATATTAACGTACTACAAGGCAGGTTATAATGGATAAAACGTATACTGAGTTATTACAGGAAACTCTATCTAAGATCTATGAACTAAAAGATCTTAATAATAGAGATCGTGGTAAAGCTCTAACTATATTTATAGGAGAAAGACTAAATAGAGAGTTATTATTAAGCTCTATGAATGTTTTTACTTTATATAAAGATATAATCAATCTAGATGATGTATCTTTATTAGCTGAACTAAGACATACCGAATGGTATAAAGATTGGTTTACTAGCGATAAAAGAAATTCTGATCTAATAGATCTATCTAAGTTTAACTTTAGAGTTCTAGAAAGATTCGAGAAAGAAGAATATCTTAGAGATGCCGAGCATTATGATTTTGAAGGAGTCTCTGAAGTAGACTCATATGATCTATTTGATACTCTAAGAGAAGATGAGGATATAGAACTGTTTAAATTAGCAGCTGAGAATATATTAATCAATCATGGATTCTTTAATAACACAGATTACAATCTATATGAAATTCCAGATGAATATATGAGCAACCAAGAGGTATGTCTTTATATGTGTCTTCTAAATACAGATAATCTAGACTTTATGGATAAGAAGACATTTGATAGTACCTTATTATATAATATCGTTAAAGATAGAATCTGCGGTTCTGTCTACTTTACTATCTTTGATAGCCTAAATGAAGATACCAGAACTCGTGCTAGGTAAACTTTATTTTAGCTATATATTATTTAGGTGATATTGAGGAATCGATATCCATCTGCTCTCCCTGGCAGATGAACTTCTCTTATCGTGGTCTTGGCGGACCCCCTATATAAACACAATACAATCCAAACAAATCTCTCAATATTTCCACTCTCACACTCCCAGGAAATATTGCACATCAAACACTATAAACTATATCATAAACAATGAACGTGAAATCCCCCGCCAAGACCACACCTCTTTTATTTTTTTAGAAAGGAGATCAACAGCTATGAAATTGATCAACCCTAATTTATTATTTTCTCGCTACGCTAACGGTTTAACAAAATTAGCAAAGAAAGTAGAAGAAGAAAACTTTATTATTCCACAATACAAAGCTGGTGCTAATGGATGTGAGATTACATTCTCTGATGTAATTAAACCTAACCCAGGTCTTGTGGTATTCAAATTTATTGGTAGTAGCTGTGCAGTAGAAATTGCAGTTATTCCAGAATCAGATGATGTCGTATTCAACATCAAATCTAATTCAATTATTACTCATGAATCTTATCATGCATTGAATCTTATTCTAAGCATGATGCTTGATGACTTGGGTATTGAAAGTGAACGTAAATTAAGAACTAGTATTGCAAAAGTACTACGTTCCTCATTTGATCAGTTCACTGTAATTAAATCTTTCAAAAGATTCTCTACAGATCTTACTATTAAACGTTTGCTATCTATAGCAGACTATCTATCTACTCCAGGTAGCGATGTAGGTAACTTAAAAACCCCTACTGCATGGGTAGATGTAAATGGTAATATTATTAAGATCGGAGCCAAATATAGCACCTATATTACTTATGACGTTAAAGCTGGTATCGTTATTATTAACTCTGCATATAGCTTATCCAATAGCACAGCAATTAATGATGAATTTGATTTACTTGGTATCGTTAAAAGTATCCCAAAAGGTGGCAAATAATGGATAAAGCAGTAGACTTAATTAAAGTACTCCCAAAAGAGGATATTCCTCTCTTGGGAGAAATCCTAATGCAATATCTAGAAGAGACAGACAATAGTATCATGATGATTCATGGTACTATATCTCCATTCTTAATTGATATATTTAATACTATTCATTTCAATAAACTTCGAATTGAAGTCATTACTGATGATATATCTAATAAAAGAGCTGTAGTCATGTTTAATAAAGAAGCTACATTCGAAGTTAGATTTCTATTTGATGATGAAGTAAAAGATTGTGCTATAGTTGTGCCAGTGGCATGCTATACTAAAACAGTACTAGATACTCTTAGAGATACAATCAATCTTGCTGAAAAACTATTAATAGACTTTATATCATATTATGAAAGACTTGATGACTTTTATATTTATGATTCAGAAGATAGTGATATTATGGAAGACTTACGGGATAGCTGGAATGCTCCAAGAATTTTGACAACCTTATGCTCTAATCCAAATACCACTGAAATGATTAGAATATTTAAAACTATATCCACATATATTATCTATGATGAGAATAGATATATATCATGTTTTGGTAGAGAGCTTATAGATGAAGATGATCTACCTAACATAGTATATTTCTTAAACTATGTTAAAGATAATAAACAAATTATAGTTAGAATAGATACTGATTTTGAATTAAACTTTAACTTATTAACTATAATTGCATTGAATAAGGATAACTTTACTCCAATCTCTTATAGAGAAGCTAAAGAATTATATAATGAAGTTGGTAAAGAGCTTAAGAGTATAGTTCCATATACTAAGCCTACAGTTAAACCAACTACTTTAAGTTAGGAGGAATCATGACAGAAGAACAAGCTAAAGCTATGTATCTTGATCTTATGGATATTCTAGCAATTACTGCTATGAATCAATCCAATGAAGATTTTGATTTCAGTAAATACCTCAGTAAAAGAGGTTATGAAATTTAAAAAGGAGCTAACATGGAAAATATATTCTTTGATAAAATCACTGAACCAATTCCTAGTTGGTTCTTACCTAGATGGATACACAAATACAAACTAGGTAAATACTTTGATGATTTAATCCATACTTCTCCATCATATGATATGATGCGGGAGATGGCAGCATTCATTAAGATAGCAGAGATATCTTTCTTCTTCCATAATACAAAGGATATGAAAGATGGTCTCCCTATAACATATTCCAAGTCAGGTTCAATTTATATTGAATTTGATTTGAATAAAACTAGCTATTGTACTATTGGTCTTAATCAAGATAAACCAATCATTACAATTTCTATTAAGAATACTGTCACTAATGAAA
>ERZ651108.501-NODE-501-length-19135-cov-7.586426_pt1 | contig 19135 bp, 15 predicted proteins | sample MGYA00512173_ERZ651108 | MGnify/ENA metagenome assembly ERZ651108 | reverse complement strand
ATACAAATAATAGTATACCACAAAATCCAGGATATATTCAACAACAACCTGGTCAGAATAATTTATCGGTGTTACCACAAGGATTTGGGGCAATGAGTGATATGGATAGAATTGTACCTGATAATGCTATACTAACTTATCAAGTAGGACAGTATGGTCAAACAGATCCTGTAACAAATACACCTATATTAACATTAACTAATCCACAAACAGGTGAGCTTCATGTTACATCGACACATTATTATAATTTGAGAAGACAATGCTTAACTAATCCTGCATATGCACAAACATTGTTACAACAAGCAAATAATAAGAATCAACCTATTTATGCACAACCTCAAATAGTAGAATTACCTAACAATTATCAACAACAACAAGCTAATCTAGGTTATAATCAATTTGGTCAACCAATGATGCAACAACAATTCGGTAATTTCTCACAACCTAATATGGGATTACAATCACCTAACATTATGAACGGTTATACAGTAGGACCTAATGCTGGGGGTTTGCAAACAACTGGGATCCTTCCAGGGTTCAATTAATATATAATGAACAACCACAAATGGACCCTTTCTATGGTATGAGCTTAGATCAAATACAAGCCATGAATAATGGTTTATTAAATGACAGCTCATTTAATTATAGTCAACCGCAACAAGTTCAGCAAGATATCGAAGTTCCGAATTATAATGGGACTTCGTTTATCGCAACTAATATGATTTTATTAGAACCAGATGGTTCTATGAGATTGAAAGTTATAAGAGGATTTGACTCAAATACAGAAGAATATTCGCATGCATTAAAAAATCTGTTATTATCTGATACTATGACTAGATCGCGACTAGTAAATAGTATGAGAAGTCCAAATCTATTGACTATAAGTAGAGAAGGTAATATTATCGACAATCCAGTAGTCGATAATAATATAGAAATATTAACTTTAAGAAATCGTGGAACCTTAGATCTAGTAGGCTCTGTCTATGCAGAGATAGAAGCCAATAGAAAAGAGACTGGATTAATGATGTTAGAAAAAACAGTGATCTTGGACGCAAGTACACTAATCTTTTATGACGCTAGTAATTTAGATATAGACACAAGCAGTATGACTATAGACATAACTACTTTTAAAGATCTAGTCCGACCAATAGGGGAAATGATTAATGAATTAACTATGCAAGAAACTTTAGATTTTTCTGAATTACAAGTTCAAGAAGCAGCTTTAGAAAACTTAGATCGACCACCAGCTGGAATGAATGATCCTCATGTTATGTTCGAGTATATGAGGAAACAGGTTGAACAAAGAACTAAAGAAGAAGAAGAAATGTATTCAGATAATGATGAATTTTGGGCATGATAGTTAACTTTTGGGAGTGGCTTATATTTTATAGGCCATTTCGATAAGTTCATTATTGAACTTAAAATAAAAAATAAAAAGAAAGGAATTCTGATTTATCAGAATAAGGTGTCAGACATGTTACAAGAATCTACTAAGAAAGCGTTATCTGAAATGAAGGAGGTTAAAGTGTTTAAAGAGTTACTTCCTAATGTGTATGATTATTATAAAAATGATGAAGGGATATTAGATGCCTTTATGAAACTTGATATAGAGACATTTTTATACATTAATATGCTAAATGTAGATATATTACTGTATACTAAACACGTAGAAAGAATAGCTAAAGAATATGATATAGACGGCGTTACAGCTATAGATAACGATAATATCACAATATATCCAGAATTTTTATTGAAATATGTTTATATACATATGAAAGATTTTGAGAAAGAAAATAAATAATAATTAGGAGGAAAGTAAAATGAACAACAATGTACAATTAAATGGGAATAACCCATTTGAAATATTTAATTATTTAGAAAAAGGAGGTGTAAGAATAATAAGAGATAATTGTGGTAATCCATGGTTCTCTTTAAATGATATATGTGGTATATTAGAAATAAAAGAACCGCATAGAGTTGCCGCTAGGGTTCCAGACCCCTACCGTACTTATATGACGGTAGGGGTACAAACTGGTGTAAAAGTCGATGGAACTCCTGCTATACAAAATGTAAACATGAATTTTGTCAGTGAAATTGGTTTATATTATGCTATAGGAAATTCTAAAAAACCTGAAGCAGAAAGATTTAAAGAATGGTTATATGCTGAAGTAATACCATCTATTAGACAGAATGGTTATTACGCTTTACCTCAGATGACAGAAATGGAAATGATAAATAAGATAAGCTCTGCGATGATCGATTTACAAGGAACTGTTAATAATTTAGTGAATACTCAAACAGATGTAACTAACAGATTAACAGAATTAGAATTCTGGCAAGCTGAAGTTAAACAAATATTTGAAATATACGGATTAACTGGTCACGTATCAGTTCGAGGGTATGCTATTATGAATAATATACCAATTAATAATAATCAAGCAAAATATTTGGGAGGAGAAGCTACTAAGCTAGCTCAATCTAGAGGTTTAGAGATAAAATCTATACCTGATCCAAGATATGGTGTTGTAAACGGATACCCAAAAATAATATTAGATGAGGTGTTTAGTACACATTTACCACAATTAAGACAATCTTAGTTTATAAAAATAGATGGGGTCATTTATAATGACCCCATTTTTGATAATAAAAAATTAAAATATTAGGAGGAATTAAAAATGGCAAATTATATAAACAATGGAAATGGTAATTTTAATGGATACAATGGATTTAACAATACAATAAACGGAACACCTGTAAATAACAATGGTTATGGTTTCGTTAATAATGGAATGAACGGGGGAAATAATAATGTATATAGACCTCCAGTACAAAATTTCAATGCGGAATCAGTAATACAAGAAATAGATACAGCAATATTAGCATTAATGCAAGGACGTGTTGGTAATATTATGTATGTAAGAGATACATTGTTAAGATTACAAAAAGAAGGTAAAATACAAATTGTCGGAGGAGGACAGAATAGAGTAGCTATAGCATTAGTTGCTGATGATAGTAGACTGAGACAAATGTATAATATGAATGGACCAATGATTATAATGGTACCAGTAAAATTACCAGAAGGAATAAGAGATAATAATAGAGCAGCACAAGGGTATTTTAAAATAGCAAATTCTGGAATGGATCAATCGCCAGATATGGCATTAGTAAGAGCTACATATCTTCCGTCTTATTTATTACCTAATAGTTATTTGTTAGTACAAAAACGAGCGATAAGAATAGAAGATTGCGATGGTGTTAAGAAATTAATTGCCTCTGGTAAATATGATGCTAATAAACAATTGGCATTAGCTTGCCGTGATTATATAGTAACAAATCCACATATATATAATCAATATTCAGCATTAATAACAGCTTATGATAAATACTTTGTAATGGCAGATTTGGATGTAGAATTTAGCCCATGGAATTTCGGATTCGTTATAGAAGGAAATAAAGAGATATTAGTAATAATAGATTATGGATATATGACACCTAGAGATTATCCATTACTTTGCCCATCTTGTGGTCAACCATTACATTACTGCATACCAGGAGAACCATTCTTAAAAGATAAAGCATTATCAGCATTACAAGTATCAGTAGATACATTTGGACAATATAGTTGTAAAAACTTGAGTTGTAACGGTGGTAAAGGAAATGGAACAGATATTCCATATTATAGACCAGACATAGAAGTATTTATGGACTATTCAGAAAGATATGGAAGAATATAATTTAACAGCAATAAGTATATATCCCCGTAATGGGGATATATATTTTTTTATCAATCGTTTGTAAGATTTTTTTTACACCAATTAACGAATTCAGAATAATCTTTAATAACTTGTCCAGACATCTTCATCATAAGTCCAAATCCTTTTCTAGATGAATCTAGATTAGACTTTAATACAGTTTTCAATTCGTTTATTATTTCAGAAGCTTCACCATTAGTATTATTTTTATTTAAAGTCATCATAAGCTTTCTTCTATTACTAGATGCTTTATCTAAATATTCTTCAGTCTTAGAAGCATGTTTTATTAAAGCATCTATACCATTCTTCATTCCACTTACTAATTTTCTAAACATAGCATCACTAGTAACCCTTGTAGAGTTAGGAGAATCTTCTGAATATATTTTACCATGTAAAGATATACCTCTATCATCATAATTAAATTTATACATATAAAATTTTTCATGTTGATCTGTATCTTCTATTATTTGATCTAAAGTTTCTCTTTTCTTATCTAACGCTTCTATTATAGAATTATTTTGTATTCTATCTATTTTCTTGTTATCATTTAAATCGTTTAATCTCTGATCTAATATATTATTACAACCATCAACTATTTCTCTAATCAATTTCATATTAGCTTTAAATAAACGTGTATTATTTAAATAAGATAATTGAGGATTTTTAAAGTGTTTACCACCAGTTGTAGATGCAGTTAAGTAATCGTTGCCCAATTCAAATTTAACGTTATCTAAATCATCTAAAGTTTTTCTTAATTTTTTTAATCTATTTATAACAGAGGTCATAGCTCTCCAAGCTTGTTTAAAGAAACTAATTAACGCTTCTATTATATTATAAATTATTTCTTTAATTTTACTCATTTTTCCTATATTATTGTCTTCTGACATTAGTGAATATGGTTCAGGATCATATACTAATATTTTAGACATAATACTTCTATTATATTTTTTATTTAACATTATTATACCAACTTTCTGTATAAAATATATGCACCCCACATGGGGTGCAATTTATGTTATAATTATTAATCTTCAACTACTACGGCTGTTGCTGTTTTAGCAGATGTTGATTTAGCAGTCTTAGTTGTAGCTGTTCCTTTAGCTTTCTTCTTAGAACCAGTATTAACTTTATTTATAGCACCTACAGCTTTATATAAAGCTCCGTATCCCTTTTGGAAATTTCCAAGAATCACTCCTAAAGTTTTTAATCTTTCTTGATAATATTTTTCGTTGTCTTTGTTTTTATCAGTTTTAGCTATTTTAAGACCAGCTTCAAATTTAGTTTTTTCTTGCTTAACTTTATTTTCTGCAGTATAAAATTTAGAAGCGTAAGATTTCAAAGATTTTACGTATGTTTTAAGTTCTCCAGAAGAAGTAATTTCTTTAGTAGTTCCTTTATTTATCCCTTTTGTTGATCCTTTAACTTTGTCTTTGGTAACGTTATCACCATATCCTCTAGTGACACCTTTTCCACCAGCTAGAATTTTGTCTAATGGTCCTTTAATACTTTCTAAATCTACTGCCTTTATAGTAGGAAAGTTATCCAATTTAGAAATTTCAGATACTTTAGTTTCGATTCCACTCAAAGCTTTAGTTAGTTTAGGTCTATTGTTTGTAAAGAATCTGAAAATCTGTACAAAGAATTTCTTAATAGCTTCGATTATTTTTCTTACTCTACTACCAAATGATTTTTTAGTAGCTTTTTCTGTTTCATCAGCAACTTGTTTAACAGTACTAGCTTCTCCACTAGCAACCATATAAGTTGCTCTTAATTTAGTTCTTAATCTAACATTTTCAGCACGAGCTGCAACAACTTCTGGTGCTACTAAAGAAAGACATTCTCCAATAATTGTTCTATTTATTTTTCTAGCTTTAGTTGGACCCGTAGTTCTTTTTATGTTGAACGCTTCCCCATATGTCTTCAAATGTTTTGATACTATACTATTAATTGACATATATTATGCCTCCTTATTTTTTTTTTTGTTATATATTACCCGACCATTACATCGGGTAATATTAAAATATATAATAATAAATTTTAGAAGTGTAATGGATCTTCTTTGAATTCAACAACTCCTAAAGATTCGTTGAATGCTGTCATTTCGAACATTGTTTCTAAGTTCAATGATGTATTCTTACCAAATTGGTCTGTTCCTGTACCTTGTTCAATATATTCAGGACCTTGTAAGAATGCATATGTATCCAAATGTTCTTCATAGTTAGTGTTAATAATATAATTATGAATATCAACATCACATGTTACTGATGCTGTATGTCCTACTGGAGTAAATGTTGCTGATTTACTTGTAGAGCTTCTAGCATTTGTAGAAATGAAGTATCCAGTAGCATGTCCACCAATTCTAATCTTTCTTAATTGATATGGTAAACTTAATCCTGCTAAACTTCCTTCTCCTAAATCTCCTAATTCTTGGAATTTATTGAAGTTTCCTCCATCAGCTTCTCTTACCCATTGAGCAGCAGCTGTAGATGAGTAGATAGTATATTTTCTTTCTTGTGGATTTAAAGCTTTTTCCAATCGGTTTGTAACTTTAAACATAGCTCTAGCTAATACATCTTCGTTACCTACTAATGTAGATACATAACCTTTATTAGCATTGTAAGCTTCAACAGTTTCTTTAGCATAAGTTCTGTTCTTAGTTAAAGTTGTTTCATAGTTTTCTACAGTATTAGGTGTAGCTGCAATACCTTCTAATTTAGCAATAGTATCATCTATGAATTTAAATGCATATTCATCTTTATGTCTATTTACAGCTGTCATAGAGAATTTATGGAAGTCTTCAATTAAGTTAGCTTTCAATACTAATGTATTCTTTTCTAAGAAGTTTTGGTTCAAAGTAGTTTGAGCTGAGAAGCTTTCTCCAATTTGAACAACAATAGGTGTCTTTCTTGTATTAAATTGTAATGGTCTTCTTGGTCCAATAGCTGGTAAATTAAATTTAACTTCAATTTCAGTTAATGTAGTACCATTTACAAACAATAGTATGTCACCATTCAATCTAACATCTCCTAAGATTTTAACTTCTTTAGAAGGACTAGATGTTTCGTCACTAGCTAATGTAACGTTAAAGCTTGAAATAATATCTGATCTTTGACCAGATTGTGTAGGGAATCCTGTTGCTACATATTTAACTGGAATCTTTTTACCGTTTTCAGTAATAGACACAATTTCTACACCTCTATTCAAGAAGTCATATGGACCAGTTAATCTTGTAGTAGATGGATTTTGTTGTACTAATACTTTATTGTATTCATCAATAATGTTACCAGATACTTTTCCTGCTGTTACAGCAAATTTTACTGTAGATGTAGGAGAGTTAGTTCCAGCAACTTCTAACAATCTCTTACCATTATTAACTAAATCGAAGAAATCGATCATTTCTCCATCTGATGTAATAACATATGGTAAGTCAACTTCACGAGTAAATGTTAATCCTTTTTCTACGTGTGTTTTGAAAATAATTGAATATGTAGATTGAATTACACCAGCTATCAAAGCAACCATATGTAATTGATCTATTGTTGATAATGTAGTTACATATTGTCCAGTATTTTGTGAATATTTAAAAATACTATTTTCTTGTGATGTAACATAATTTTCTTTTAATTTATTTAAAAACTCCTCTTTAAATACGGTTCTCACTGCAGATTCACCTAAAGCTGATTTAGCTCTTTCGATTCCGTCAAATTCTTCTTTAAATACTCTATCTGCTAGGAAATTTGCAATTTCGTATACACCTGATTCTCCTAAACCGTCCAATGGTTTAGTAAATTCTTTTCCCATTTCTCTTCTGGTATATTCTTTAACTTCTGATGCTATGTCCCATAACCTTTTAGCATCACGCGACAATGAGATTTTTTCATTCTCGTTCATGCGTAGTTCCTCCTTATTGTTTTATTTATTATTTAGTTATTAAACAATTTCTTCATCCTCATTTTTAACACCTATCTTTTCAGATAAAGTATTCATTGCATCATGTAAGGTATTTATTTGCATTTTGAAATCGTTTAATTGTAAGACCTTCGTTACTATACTTTCTTTATTAAATTTGTTTTTCATGTATAATCTAATATTCTGCAATATGGCTTTATATTGCTCTTGTATTTCTTTGAAATCTGCTCCGAATTCCGATGAATCTAAATTACGAGATAATAATTTCTCGTAATTAGCTTTACCATCGTTATATAATGATGCAAAATTTTCTCTAATCTCAGTGGTTAAAGAAAGATCAGCATCTTCTATATCTTCTAAAGGATTTTGTATTTTTCCTTCAGGAGTTTCTAATTCTTGGTTACCAAATTCGTCAGTACTCATTCCCATATCCATTCCAGTATCGTCCATACCGAAATCCATATTTCCAGAATTATCCACAGGTTCATCAGATATCTCATCTTGAGCAGTTCCAGTAGGAATACCAAAGTCATCCGCCTCAGCAGAAGTAGTTAATGAAGATCCTTTTATATTGTGCTTTGGTTTTTCTACCAAAAAATCAAATATATCCATTGTACTTATTTTCCTTTCATAAAATACTAATATTCATTCATTAAACTGTTCATATTTTCTGTAAATATATCTGCACTTTTATCTAATCCTTCTTTAGCTAATTCATATTCTTCTTTAGACACTACCTTAATGTTACTACTACCTACAGAAGTAATTCTTTTTTCTAATTTTTTCTTAACTTCATCAGGCAATTCTTTTTCCTCTGGTACTGTATAAGTATTATCTGATAGATATCTATCATCTGGTTGTTCACTCATAATTATCTCCATTTCTTTTTGACTAATTTGTTTTCTATATTTATTATCGTAGTATATTTCTTGTAATACTCCGTCTATTTCTTTTAATGTTACAGTTATCCTAGTAGACAATGGTCTTGTCGCAAATGAAAATGCTACTCTATTTTCATTTATTAACCAAGTCTTAACATCTACTTCTATATTATGTCTTCTTTTTAACATAGCTGCATGATAGTACATTGCATGATAAGCATGTCCTACAGACATAACTATATCATCATGTCTACCTGGAGCAGCAGCTATCTTGGTACTCATTCCTCCATCTACTTTTTTCTTACTATAAACTACTAGTGATTTTAATTCATCTACTAACGGTATTACTGATATGCATCTCGTATACTTTCTTACTAATAGTTGTATTAACGACATTATTCTATCTCTACCTTTTCCACTCATAGCAAAACCAAAATCGCTTCTTTGTAATTGACCATAATCATCTTTATACTCATAATCAACATTAGTATCTAATGGATTATCCAATTTCCATTCTGCTACAGGAAAAGGAATTAAGAATGGTTGTACATGTGGTATATATTTTAACGATTGTATTAATGCATTACTTGTACCATCATTTCTTTCTATACTAAATGCCATTTTAACAGCATCTTTTAAAGCTATTTCACATAACCCTTTCGTTAACAATACTAAGTCATTAATTTCTAAAGTATTATCTCTAATAAGTCCTATTAAGCAACCTGATTTGACATCTACAAAAGAATAAACCGTAGAATCATTTGGTCCTCCTAATCCTCTAGATACATCTAGTCCTACTACTATTCCGTCTCTATAATTCATAGAAAAGAAAGTCCTCCAATTATCGAATATTTCGTTACCTCTTTCATATATTTCTAAAAATATATCTATACTTAAACCTGGTATATCATTTTTAAGATTGTATCTTTTACTAACTTTCTTAGCTGCATAATTTGTTAATGTAGCTAATTCAGTAGCAGGGAAAGGAGATGAACTAGAAGTATCTTCCCACTTTAAAAGTATTTCCCTTCTAGTACCGTCTATGGATTGTCCCATACATCTATCTGATAACCAATCTGCATCTTTACCAATTACATCGAATTCATATTTAATATGGAATATTCCATCATTACTTCTTTTTTTACCGAATTCAAATATTTCATCTTCCGTCATATCTAAAACTTCTAAACTTCGTTCATCCATAGGAATATATCTTTGAGTAAGATTCTCATACATCCATTTTCCTTCAGGAGTTTCCATTTTACCAGGAGTTCCTAATAACCTATATCCAAATGGTCTATCATCTGCTTTAGCATTTTCTTTTGCTTCTTTTGTTGTTTGGTTAAGTGCTTCGAAAGCCGTTTTATTATGTTTAGTAGCTGCTAACTCATCCATAAACCAACACGGGATAGTTCCTCCACGACCTGCATTATCGGCTTTAGCTTCTTGTTGTCCTATTACTATTAAATCAATCTTATTATTAAACATTTCATTTTGTAAAGATTGTTTTTTATTAGAAGATTTAGCTCTAGCTTTAATATCAGCTAGTCCGGTCTTATTAGAAACTTTTCCTACAGATTTATTATAGAATTGCATCCATGTAGGTAAAGATTTCAATATCTCCTCTATCTTACCTAAATTCTTAGACCCCATTATAGCATCATAATGTGATGTAGCCATATAAATATTTCTTCCAAAATTATGCTCTATTGCACTATGAGTTGCTATAACCTGAGTCTTACCTAACTGTCTACTGGCTTCCAAGAAAAAATTTATATTTCTTAGCATAAAGTATATAGCTGTATAATTGAATATATTTAGATCAAATGGAGAAGAACCATTGTTAACCTTTAATATTTCTCTATATACATACCAGTAGTTATGAATACACTCTTGTATAATAGCAGCTTTAACATTATCTTTTAACAAAGGATCATGTGGATCTATTCCTATTAATGAAGGATTAAAGATTTGTAAATGTTCTTTGTTATTTTTTACACCCAATTTTTTTAATAATACATGTAAATTTAATGCTGATATATTTTTAGTATTAAAATCATAATATCGTTTTATGTAAGGTTTAGTAAGTAGATAATCTCTAGTATTAACTTTAGTACCGTCTTCGTATCTCAGTATTCCATTTTGATCTGTTACTATATTCATATCATCTATCCTCACCGTTAAATTATCTTAATGTCGTTTTATTTTTAACTAATCCTTCTGATTGTTGCATAAAGTTAAATATGTCTTGTGGTGTAAAACGATTATAGTCGTAATCTTTTAATTTCTTACCTTTATAAGTTAATGTATAATTAGTAGCATAATCTATTGCTTCTATAACCCACTTAGAACAGAAGTATCTGTTACTTTTATCATTAATTCCTACCATACCTTTTATGAAAGGTTTTATACTGAATGGGGAATTCGCTGTTTTCTCACAAAATTCTATTATTTTCTTTTTATCCACTTTATTTGAAAGTTCATATACTAATAAATTATGGTCTCCACGAAGTTTAAGTTCTTTTAGTCCTTCCCCAGTTTCCCCCATGGCATGTAGAGTAGATCCGTTATATATAATGTCTACATGAGACAACGGTGAATTTTCGTAAAACTTTATAACTCTTGATTCAAATTCATGTGGAGAGAAAAATGCTAAATAGAAAGTATTTTTTTTCCATTTATCGTACATCTTATTAGCTGATGTATAATGCTTAGATTCTTCTCTTATTCTGAATAGATTTTCTTTATCTTTTAGACTATAATAAGATTTCATATTACCTTTTTCTTTTGCTTTATTAGCTTTCTCTTCTAAAATTTTTATTTTAGATAAATAATCTTTATCTTGTTTACCATCATAGAAATCGTCTATAAAGTTTTCCCCTTTTTTAGTAACATCTTCATCCTCATCTTCTGTTATAGCTCCTTTATCTTTTAATTTTTCTAATATAGAATCTTCGAATTCTTCTAAAGCTTCATCTTTTTCTTCAGAGTCATCATCTTCCATATAATCTTCTAACTTATCACGAAAGGGCCTCCCCTGGTCATCTATATATTTATCATCTTCATTCATATTAGATTCGTAACCGTTTACAAATGATTCGTATCCAGGTGTTGTATCTTTTATGTATTCAGAATAACTTTCCTCACTAGTTTCGTATTCGTTAGTTTTACTTACATCTATATTTCTTTTAATAAGTTTTCTTTTAAATTTGCTTAATTCTTTTCTTATAGAAAGAGCCATTTTTTCAGTTTCTGCATGTTCTTCCATAACTTCAGCTAAAGCTTCCCATTTCTTAATATGATCCATAGCTATTCTTTTTACTTCATAGCTATTAACGCTATTATTTTCCGAAATATATTTTATTGCAATCATAGCTTCTCTAAAAGCTTTCTTTAAAGCTATCCATCTCCATGCATTTTTACTAGCTTTAACTGTAGCTCTAGCTGCGTTTTTAGTCCCTCTACCTGCAGATTTCATAACATCCATAGCATCTTCTTTTCCAACATAATATGGTTCATAATTCATATATGTATCTATATAACTTTCTTTACCAACCGAATCCCATTTATCTTGTAAACGATTAGCCATGTATCTCATTTTCTCTTGTTTTTTAAATTTCTTTAACATTCTGTTATTGTTCATTTTATCAGTATTCAGAGCTAACGGACCTACTTTAAGAGATGATGGAATAGCTTTATCCATAACTTCGTCTACTTTCATAAAGAATCTTGTTGCTAACATAGGACCTTTATCTTTATATTCACCATCATTCTTTCTTTGATTTTCGAAATCTTCATTCCATTTAAATAATTCTTTAGGATTAGGTATACTCTTTATTAATCTTATTATATTACCAGGTAACCTAACTACACCTACTACAGCTTTTGCACCCAATCCTATAGCACCAGTTATTACACCTTCCCCACTAGTTGATAGGTCATCTTCTCTTTCTTCTCCTAATGGGCAATTTTCTATTTCTGTTATTACTTCCTGTACTTTGTCTAATAATACATTCATCTCTGGATATTTATTTTCATCAGCATTCTGAATATCATATATATCGATTATAATATGTTTAGCTGTCTCTAATAAAGATTTTCTGTCTTCTTCTGTTTTTATATCAAATCTAGCTTCTTCTAATTTATCTATATTCTTAGCGACCTTTTTATAATTCATTGTACGTAAACTATCCTTAGCCCACTTTATATCTACGTTATCTATAGTAGATCCTCTAAGATCTTCTGGTACATCTACGGAAGTTATAGTTTTAGGACTATTAGATAAATATAAACCTGTAACTTGAGAAATAATATTTTGATTAGTAGTACCTAATGCTTCGAAATTTTCTGAATAAGCTTTTGTATCGAAAGATTCAGGGTTCATATAATTATTGAATAATAATTTTCTCATTGCGTTAGTTACATCTAGACCTACATCTGATCCTAAATGAGCTATTTTTTCCATCATATATAAAGGATTAGAATTTAATTTATCTTTTTCTAATATTTCCATTAACATCCACATTAACGGACCTAAATCTGCTCTATTCTTCTTTAGTATTCCTAAGACATTTTCCATTTTAGTCTTGTAGAACATATCTCTGGATAATGCGAATATAAGTTCTCTATGAAAAGTAAAATCGTCTATAGGAAAATCTGAAGTAGTAAGATAATCTAAAAATACTAATGCTATTAAACTACTTAATCTGTTAGATCCCATATACACCTGACATCTAGTATCAGTTAAAGTAGATACTTCTAATAATATATCCTCAACTTTACTAGCGATACTATGTCTAGTCCATTCTTTGTTCATAGATTCTTTTATAGTGTCTACTATTAACTTATTCAAGTATATTACTGGATTGTCTATATTAAGTTTTCTAGCAACTTTATAAAAATCCCTATGAATAAATACAGTACAAGATTCTCTATGTTCTATCGAATTTAATCTTTTATACAGTTTATCAATCAGCTCTTCATAATCATCTATCATTGCAAGACAATTAAAATCTAATGGAATAATTTTAACCATTTTTTTCATCACATCGTTAATTATACCAGTCTTACCTACAACTTTTTTTATCTGTCCAGCTATAGAAACTGTATATTCTGTCTTTAAGTATTGATTAACGTTAGATGATAAAACATCAATATCAAAAGCATCGTGGGTATAATACTCTATATTCTTTGGTGAATTAACATCTTTAAAGTCTATATTACTCATACTTACTTTTTTAAGTATCATATTTTTATTCCTCCTTAAATATTTTTTATCTACCTTTTAAAGTAGTATATATGAAATTTGGTTCGTACACCAAGAAAAACTGGGTATATTATAAACATATAGAAAGGAGAATACATAATGATAACATTATATAGGAGAATGGTACTGTCACGACTTTTTAAATTTCTACAAGACACTAACATGTTATCTGGTGATGCTATAATGAAAGATGGTCAATCTATTACATTGTATTCGACAGATAAAGACTGTACATTAGTAAAAGATACTATAGCAGAATTTCATAGATTGTGTAAAGATGTAAATGTAAATAACCCTTTAGATTTATCAGACGATGGTAAATTTATAGGAGTAATTAGAAGTGATCTTAATTACGTATCTGATTTTAACGATACAATATACAATATAGATGATACACTTACAGGGTCAATGACATTCGGTTTTGTAGATAAAGACGTATCATTTTTAATACCAGGAATATTCGTATATTCAGAAAATATTCCATATTTAATGATAGTAAAACCCTCATTCACTGTAGGAAATTATTTCAATATAATATCCAACGGAAAAGTTGACGATCTTATTAAATTACTTCCTATTAAAGATGATTTTATAGAAGAAATATTTAAATACGGGAAAGAGAATTTAAATGAAACTGATCATAAAATGATAAAAATTATAATGGATATATCTCAAGGTAAGTATATAGTTAAAGATGCTTTACCTGATGTTACTAATAATATAGGAAAACTCGGATATAATCCAGCCATTATAGGGTTATTAGAAAAATTTGTAATGACACCATTAGTTAAATTAAAAGATGGTAATATTACAGAAATAGCTGTTCAAGAAGGGGTTAACTTTAAATCTGTTTCTTATTTAGATTTTTGTAGTAGTAAAGGAAAAATGTTTGCTGTAGTATTACAAAGTCCTAATTTTAAGAAATTTCGTGATTTTCCATTAGATCCTGACTTTTATAAAATTAGTGGAAAGAATTACTATGTGGATGATACAGAATGGAAAGAGAATGAAAATGGGGGATATTCAGTTAAATATAGAGTAGTGTCTGAATCTAAAACGTTTGAAGAAAATACTATAAAAGGTATTATTGTAAATAAACGTGAGAAATTAACTCCATCAGAAGAAAGCAAATTAGTAGATACTGCTAATAGAGGATTCGAAGTTATTAGAAATTCTACATTAAATTTAGTAAAATCTATTTCTAGAAAAATTAATGATAAAAAAATGGAAAAGTTATTTACAAAAGAAGTTTTAGATGAGCATCAGAAAATAATGAATAAAATTAATTTTACAGTAAATAGTACAGTGATAGCTGGAGCTATTAATGGAGTAGCAGTAGGAGCTTATGAAAGATTAGCTAAGAAATTAGAAGCAGCGTATAATGACCCAAAAGCAGATTTCGGAAAAATATTACCAAAAATATCTAAAAAAGGTAATATTATAATAGGTCTATGTAGTATGGCATTAGCGTCTTTAATTGCATATTGTAAATTACCTAAAACTAAGAAAACTCAAGAAGGTTTAGTTAAATTATACGATTACTATTTAAAAGAACAAGAGTCTGCTAATAAAGCAAAAGAAGAAGCTAAAAAATTGGGTAATTTAAAAGAAATACCTAAAATTAATAAAAGATTAGATTATGTTAATTTTATGATGGATAGATTGAATAGAGAAATTGAGAAAAGGAGGGATATAAATGAATCGACTAAATGAAATAGAATCTAAATTTAACGATGTGGTAACAACGGAAAAAGAAGGGTTCTTAGCATTAAGAATACCTAGAAGAAGATTTAATTTTAGAATATTCGCAGAGTCCGTTAGAGGTATAGAAATATCTAAAGTAGTAGAAGAGAATATAAAATATAAGAGAGCTATTTCTGAGATAATGTTAACCGCTAATGGAGAAGATTTTGGTAAGGATTTAGAAAGTTCTATTGGTGCTAAAGTTCAAGGAAATGTAATACAACAATTCGGGTCTAAATTATTAAATGCATTTATTTCCACATTACAATTGTTTTGGAAGCATATAAAAGAATTTATATTATCTTTTTTCGATATAGGTATTAAAGCTAGTAGACTAGGAGATAAAATGAAGAAAATATTATCTAGAGTAGATAAAAAAGACCCAAAATTTAAAGGATTTATTAGAACTGATTTTAATAAAGAAATTAAGAATCTACCATATATAGATCCAGATGATTATAGAAAAGTAATTCACACGTTGACTGATATTAGTGGCAGAATTCTTATATCATTTAACTATCTTCATAAGACTATAAAGAAAAACTTTGCAGAAAAAGTGTTAGATAAATTTAGATCTAAAGATAAAGTTAAATCGTTCGAGTTCCAAAATGCTGGTATTGATCTGAAGAAAGATAGAGATAAGTTAGAAGAATTGAAAAAAAGTATACAGTTAGATAAAATTGATAACGTAAACTTAAATATGACTGGTGAAAAAATATGGAATCAAGCTTTAGCACTAAATTCTGCTTTTGAAGATATGAAAATAACACCTAAAGGTAAGACTACCAATTTGTTATCTAATTTTAAAAAAATAAAAGAATTAAGTAAAAAGAAAGTATTAGATGAATTAATTTTAGATGTACAAAATAAATTTGAAGCATCAGATAATAAGTATTCAGATAACCAATCAATATTAAATCATCTTTCTGATATAATAAGAAGATCTAATAAGGTTTTAGTAGAAGCACATGGTACAGGTAAAATCTATCTTGGACATATGATAAAAAATGCTGGTATTATATTAAAAATATTATCAGAAAACGTAACTATAAGAAAACCTAAACTAGATGCAGATGTAAATGTCAAAGTTGACTTATCAGATGCATTTGGTTTAAAGCGAAAGAAGAAAACTTATTAAAGGAGAGTTAAAATGAGAAGTATAAATGAAATTTTAAAGAGAAATGGAATAGGTGAAGCTTTAGGTATAAAAATCAAAGAAACAAAGAGTTTTGGAGAAAATTATAAAAAGAATACTAAAGCTAAATTATATTCTATCTCTGGAGAAATTAAATTATTGAAAAATGGAATTAATGATGTAATTAGATCTAATACATCAGCTTTAGGAGAATCTAAAGGAATTGATTCTTCAGAAGATCCTGAAATGAAATCTTATAAAGATTATAAAAAAGAATTAGGTTTAGTGCCTAGTAGTGAAAAGTTCTTTGGTTTAGGTAAAGATACTGTTATTAAATGTTTAGGGAGGACAAGAGAAAACGCTAGATCAATAATGAAGAAGCAATATGGTAAACCAATGATAAAAGGTAATGTAGATTCTTATATGGATGGTGATATAATCATCAGATACGATAAAGAAGATTACGTTAGTGGAATAGATATCTTCAAAGGAGAAGTACAAAACTTTTCTAAGAAAGATAAAATAATAATAGGTGAACCTGAAGACGCTTTTGAAAAACGTATGGATAAATTATTCGGTAGAACTTTATTAGACAAAGGTAATGGAGTATATTACGAAAGATTAAGAGATTGTACTATTAAATGTAAAAATGGAAAAGTTAATTCTATAACATTTAATTACGATAGAAAGAAAATAGAAGCAGAAAAAGAAGCTAGAGCAAAAGAATTCAATAGAAGAATGAATACTTTGGCTAATATGAAATATGTATTAAATTAATTAGAAAGAAAGGAGTTATAAATGAATATAAATGATATATTAATACGTAATGGTATAAGACCAAAATCTGAATCTAAAAGTATCAAAGTTTCTTCTTATGCAGAGAGTTATGTTAATAACGTATTATTTAAAAAAAGTGATATTAGTATAGAGAATTTTAATATGAAATTTGGAATAAATGATATTATATACAATAATAAAATAAGTGCTAGAGGAGAAGGGAAGACTTCTAAGGGTCCTTTTCAAAATCCTATAGAAGATTTAAAAGAAGTTGGTAGAGATACTAAAAAGATGGTGAAAGGCATATGGAATTTTATAAAAGATTTATTTAAAAGATTTATAGCATGGTTTAAGAAAACTAGATATGATTTTAAAATGAAACGTTATAATAAAGCTATGAAATATGTTCTTAAAACCGTATTAACTGCTGAAAGAACTAAATACGACTTTCCTAAATGGGCTGTAGATCCAGATTCGGTTTCTGAGTTAAAAGAAAGAATAAAGAAATTTGTGGATGCAGAAGATCGTTTATATTACGATTTAGCCAGTGTTTTAAAAAAATCGACAATCATGGCTCCAGCTGGTTCTAAAGCTTTGAAAGAAAAGGCTTTAGCATCTAAACCGGCATTAGAAGAGCTTTCTAAGTTTATAGACGGATTACCAAAAGAAATGGTTACTTACGCAGAAGACTCCGAAGATCAATTAAAAGTAACTAAACAAACTTGTAGTGAATTATTCAAGATGTTAGAAAGTATTACTTCTGGAAATAATATAAATAGAGGATTCGTTATGACTAAGTTATCTACAGATATGACTAAATTCGTAGAAGAAAATAGTGGAGACACTTTAAAACCAGAAGAAATTAAAATTGTAGGATCTGATTTACAAGTAGCATTAGATACAATCAAGAACTTTGCTGAAGAAAAAGATAAAATGCTAGCTACTATTCTTAAAGGCTGGATGAAGATGACTAAACAAACGAAGGTGTACGACGAAACATTAAATCCTGGTCCTTCTCCTACAGGTTATGTTAAGAAACAAACCAAAAGAGACATAATAATAGGCGTTGTAATGTAATATGGCAAATTAGCAACAACCTTGAACGGTTCATGATGCATAATGGACGGTACATCCAATTTCAACACATCCCCATGAACAATAGTCACGTTACTATATTGAGCTAGTGTTGTATCTAAAACCTCTAATAAACGAGTATCGAGCTCAATAGCCGTTACATTAGCACCACTCTGCGCTAACCCTTGTGTAAGCGTGCCAATACCAGGACCAATTTCTAAAACAGGCTCTCCTTCTTGTAAATCCGCAGCTTTTACAATTTCATCAACAATGCCACGCTTAATCAGAAAATTCTGGCCCAACTTTTTGCTCATTTTAATATCAAAACGTTTACAGATATAATGAACTACTTCTGGACTCGCAATGATAGATTCAATCATGAATACTCCTATTCTAAATTTTATTACGAATTTAATACTATGTTTGTTGAAAGTATATTAACATCTTGAAACGGCTTGTTCATATTCATCACGACTGATGCCATAATGATTGAGTCGATATAAAAACTGTTTGCCATTTCCATATCCTATACCCAAAGCAGCACCAACGGCAGCTCGTTTATCAGCACTATTAGGAAATCCAGAAAGGCCATGTCGTA